>ENA-UESE01000040-UESE01000040.1-human-gut-metagenome-genome-assembly--contig:-NODE-40-length-214778-cov-7.302975_pt1 | contig 214778 bp, 164 predicted proteins | sample MGYA00242995_ERZ507996 | MGnify/ENA primary metagenome ERZ507996 (study PRJEB26167, sample SAMN06115489) | human gut metagenome | host: Homo sapiens | place: China:Sichuan | collected 2015-04-15...
CCGTTGCCCATTCTCATGCGAGTTTCTTTTAATCTATTTGTAGTCAATTAAATACCTTCAGACTACATCAAATATACAAAAAAACGGGCGGTTGTCAAACCGGATTGCATGCTGCCCGGCACGGCAAGACAATCCGACTCCGAAAAGGAGCGTTGCGGTCCCGGCACCAAAGATAAACAAAAATCGTGTCGCACGGCATTTCCCGGTCCCGAATTTGTGTTATTTTTGCACCGTGAAGATTTTTCTCGCCATACTGGGCTGCGCGGCGTTCGTGCTGGGTGTCGTCGGCATCTTCGTGCCGCTGCTGCCCACGACGCCGTTCCTGCTGCTGGCCGCGGCCCTCTGGGTTCGCTCCTCGCCGCGGCTCTACGAGTGGCTTCTGGCGCACCGCTGTTTCGGCGGGTATATCCGCAACTTCCGCGAAAACCGCGCCATACCGCTGCGCGCCAAGGTCGTTTCCATAGCTCTGATGTGGGGCACGATGCTCTACTGCATCTTCGGACTGCTCGACGGGTGGTGGTGGGCGCAGGTCGGCCTGCTGGCCGTGGCCGTCGGCGTCACGTGGCACATCCTCTCGTTCGCAACGCTGCGCAAGTGATTTCCCGGCTTAAAAAGCCGGTTTTAGAGGGCGGAGGCGGGACGGTTCGTTTCCGGTCCGGGTCTGCGCAGTCCCCGGTTCATTTATCCGGTATTCCTTCGGAAACCTTTTCCTCGCTGGAAATCAGTTTTGTTTGGTAGTATTTCACTTCGTAGCCGCCCTTTGCGTCGTCGTATTCGGCGACGGGACGGATGAGGAGCCGGGCCTCGAAGCCCGGTTCGAAATCGAAGCCCTCGATCTCCCACGGGAACGGCTCCCACTGCGGGTCGGTGTAGCGCTTGTCCTTGATCCAATAACCACTCGTTGCCGGACTGTCGGCGCGCCGGGAGGCGATGGTGACCTCGAACTCCGGACTGAATTGCAGCGGGTCAATGGCCGGCTGCGTCTGGGTGCGCGAAATCAGCCGTTCCATCGTGTAGCGGCGTTCGGGGCCGTCGGCCGGGGGATTGGGGATGGGGTCGATGCGGACGAGCATTTCGGTCTGGTACCCCTTTTCGAAGGTGAAATTCGCGATGGAGCCTGAAAACGTGCGCCATTCGGCGTCAGGGGCGGTCTTGACGATGTAGGCCGGGACGTGGCCGAAACTCATCACGATGCCCGCGACGCCCTTTTCGGGGGCGACGGTCCAAGTTTCGGTGCGCGGTTCATGGCCGTCGTCGCAACTGCCGAACCCGAGCGGCAGCAGGAGCAGCAGGAAGCGAAGTTTTTTCATAGGAGCAGATGTTTCCCGTAAAACGGAGCCAACGCCCTGATACTGCATGGTCTGGCACAAAAAAACGGACCGGAGTCCGTTTTTTCGTATAGTCGGGTCGCGTGCGCTCGATAAGAACGCGGACGGGTTATTTCGCCGCGCGTTTGCGGTCGTTCTCGTCGAGCAGGATTTTGCGCAGGCGCATCGAGTGCGGCGTGACCTCGACATACTCGTCGCCCTGGATGTATTCGAGCGCCTCTTCGAGCGTGAAGACCTTCGGAGGCGCGATCGACGTCTTGTCGTCCGATCCCGAAGCGCGCATGTTCGTGAGCTGCTTGGCCTTGGTGACGTTGACCGTGATGTCGTTCTGGCGCGTGTGCTCGCCGATGACCTGTCCGGCGTAGACCTGCTCCATCGGGCTGATGAAGAAGCGGCCGCGGTCCTGCAACTTGTCGATCGAATAGGCGTAGGCCGTGCCGGTCTCGCCCGAGATGATCGAACCGTTGGTGCGCATCTCGATCTCGCCGACCCACGGTTCGAACCCTTTCAGGCGGTGTGTCATAATGGCTTCGCCGGCCGTGGCGGTCAGCATGTTCGACCGCAGGCCGATGATGCCGCGCGAGGGAATGTCGAATTCCAGGCGCGTGCGTTCGCCGTCGGAGGCCATGTTCGTCAGCGTGCCCTTGCGGCGCGTCGTGAGGTCGATCACCGTGCCCGAGTACTCCTCCGGGCAGTCGACGGTCATCTCCTCGATCGGCTCGCACTTCTTGCCGTCGATCTCCTTGACGATGACGTGGGGCTGGCCCACCTGTAACTCGTAGCCCTCGCGGCGCATGGTCTCGATCAGCACCGAGAGGTGCAGCACGCCGCGCCCGAAGACGTTGAACGAGTCGGCCGAAGGGCCGGGCGTCACGCGCAGGGCGAGGTTCTTCTCCAGCTCGCGGTCGAGCCGCTCCTTGATGTGGCGCGAGGTGACGTATTTGCCGTCCTTGCCGAAGAAGGGCGAGTTGTTGATCGTGAAGAGCATCGACATCGTGGGTTCGTCGATGGCGATGGGGGGCAGCGGTTCGGGATTCTCGTAGTCGCAGACCGTGTCGCCGATTTCGAAGCCGTCGATGCCCATGATGGCGCAGATCTCGCCGCAGGGAACCTCCTCGACCTTCTTCTTGCCGAGGCCCTCGAAAACCATCAGCTCCTTGATCCGGGTTTTCTGCATCGTCACGCCGTCGCGCTTGGCGAGGGTCACCATCTGGCCCGCCTTGAGCGAGCCGCGCGTGACCTTGCCCACGGCGATACGGCCCGTGTAGGCCGAATATTCGAGCGACGTGATGAGCATCTGGGGCGTGCCCCCGACGATTTTCGGCTCGGGGATCTCGTCGATGATGGCGTCGAGCAGCGGAACGATCGAGTCGGTCGGCTCGTTCCATTTGTGCGACATCCAGCCCTGCTTGGCCGAGCCGTAGATGGTCTTGTAGTCGAGCTGCTCCTCGGTGGCGTCGAGCGAGAACATCAGGTCGAAAACCTGCTCGTTGACCACCTCGGGACGGCAGTTGGGCTTGTCGACCTTGTTGATGACCACGATGGGCTTCTTGCCCAGCGCAAGGGCCTTCTGAAGCACGAAACGCGTCTGCGGCATCGTGCCCTCGAAGGCGTCGACCAGCAGCAGCACGCCGTCGCACATGTTCAGCACGCGCTCGACCTCGCCGCCGAAGTCGGCGTGGCCCGGGGTGTCGATGATGTTGATTTTGTAGTCCTTGTAGATGACCGAAACGTTTTTCGAGAGGATCGTGATGCCGCGTTCGCGTTCCAGGTCGTTGTTGTCCAGTATGAGTTCGCCGGCCGGCTTGGCGTTGTCGCGGAGGATGTGCCCCGCCAGAATCATTTTGTCGACGAGCGTCGTCTTGCCGTGGTCGACGTGGGCAATAATCGCAATATTGCGCAGTTTTTGCATAAAAGTATATTTTGTGCTGCAAAGGTAACAAATTCTCGGGAAATTATACTAAATTTGCTTGTTTCTCAAAATTCTTAAAAAAGTTAAATAATGAAACCTGCCTTCAACGTTCGCCAGCAGAGCGAAATTTTCATAGGCCCGCTGGCCGACATCCTCTCCGGGGTGCTCCCCGAAGGGCGCGTGGTGGTGGTCTCCGACTCCACGATCGACCGGCTGTACCATTCGGTGCTGGCGCAGTACGACACCGTGCTGATCGGCCTGGGCGAGAGCGTCAAGACGATGCAGACCGTCGAGATGATCTACCGCCGTTTCATCGAGCTGGGCGTGGACCGTTCGACCTTCGTGCTGGCGGTCGGGGGCGGCATCGTCACCGACGTGGCGGGATTCGCCGCATCGACCTACATGCGCGGCGTGAAATTCGGATTCGTCTCGACGACGCTGCTGGGGCAGGTCGACGCTTCGGTGGGCGGCAAGAACGGCGTGAACGTCGACGGCTACAAGAACATGGCCGGGACCTTCACGCAGCCGCAGTTCGTCATCTGCGACCCCGCGCTGCTGCGCACGCTGCCCGAGCGGGAGTTCCGGGCCGGGCTGGCCGAGGTGGTCAAGGCGGCGATCATCGCCGACGCCGATCTGTTCGGGCGTATCGAGCGGACGACCTTCGAGGCGCTGCGCACGGATACCGATCTGTTGTCGGACGCCGTTTCGGCGGCGATCCGCGTCAAGGCCGACATCGTCGAGCGCGACGAACGCGAGTCGGGCGACCGCCGCAAGCTGAACCTCGGGCACACGCTGGCGCATGCCATCGAGAAGGCCTCCAACCGCATGAACCACGGCGAGGCCGTGGCGGTGGGAACGGCGCTGATCGCCGGGGCGGCGGTGAAGCTGGGTGCGCTGACGCAGGCCGACTGCGACCGGATCGTGAATGTGCTGACGGCGCTGGGCTTCGACCTGACGCCGCCCGTGGAGGTGAAACGCCTGCTGAAAGAGGTCGGCAAGGACAAGAAAAACGAAGACGGCATGCTGCGGATCGTCCTGCCGGTTGGGATCGGCGACTGCGAGGTGCGGCCGATGACGATGGATGCCTTCGCGGCGTTGTTTTAGAGCTGGTTCCGGCGCTTTCGGTACAGAGAGGGTCGGGTGTGCGGTAGATACAAAAAAAATCCGGTCGAATCATTCGACCGGATTTTGCTTATTCCTGATAGCGTTTCCGCAGACTCTCGGCATAGGTGTCCCAGTCTGCGATCGGTTGTTTGGCGACGCCCGATTCGACGGCGGCCTTCGCAACGGCGGGGGCGACGGTGCACAGCAGGCGCGGATCGAGCGGCTTGGGGATCAGGTAGGTGCGCCCGAATTCGAGCTTCTCGACCCCGTAGGCGCGCAGGACCATGGTCGGAACCGGCTGGCGGGTCAGTTCGGCCAGCGCATGCGCCGCGGCGAGTTTCATCTCCTCGTTGATCTTCGTGGCCCGCACGTCGAGCGCACCCCGGAAGATGTAGGGGAACCCCAACACGTTGTTGACCTGGTTCGGGTAATCCGAACGGCCCGTGGCGAAGATGATGTCGGGGCGCGAGAGCATCGCGGTATCGTAGGCGATTTCGGGATCGGGATTGGCGAGGGCCATGACGATCGGGTTGCCGGACATCGTGCGCAGCATCTCGGGCGTCAGCGTGTCGGCCTTCGAGACGCCCAGGAACACGTCGGCGTCGTGCAGCGCCTCGGCCAGCGTCGTGATGCGCCGCGTGGTGGCGAATTCGCGCTTCATCGGGTTGATGTCCTCGCGGTAGACCGTGACCGCTCCATGACTGTCGCAAAGCACCATGTTCTCGCGGCGGATGCCGAGCTCCACGAACAGGCGCGCGCAGGCGATGGCGGCGGCTCCGGCGCCGTTGACCACAACGCGCATTTTGTCCAGCTCCTTGCCGGCGATCTTCGCGCCGTTCAGAAGCGCCGCCGAGGAGATGATCGCCGTGCCGTGCTGGTCGTCGTGCATCAGGGGAATGTCCAGCTCCTCGCGCAGGCGGGTCTCGATCTCGAAACACTCCGGGGCCTTGATGTCCTCGAGGTTGATGCCTCCGAAGGTGGGAGCGATGGCTTTCACCGTGCGGATGAACTCCTCGGGATCGGTCGTGTCGACCTCGATGTCGAAGGCGTCGATGCCTGCATAGGTCTTGAAGAGCATGCTTTTGCCCTCCATGACGGGCTTGGCCGCCAGGGGACCGATGTTGCCCAGTCCGAGGACGGCCGTGCCGTTCGAGATCACGGCCACGAGGTTGCCCTTGCCCGTGTATTTGTAAACGTCGTCCGGCTCTTCGGCGATGGCCAGCGACGGAGCCGCCACGCCGGGCGAGTAGGCCAGCGACAGATCGTACTGCGTATGATAGGGTTTGGTCGGGACGATCCCGATCTTACCGGGGTGGCCTTCGCTGTGGTAGCGCAGCGCCGCGTCGTCGAGTTGCGTTTTTGTGTTCATCTCTCTCATTTTCCGTTAGTAACCTGTTAACCTATAACGGCAAATATAACACAAAAATTGCTCCGATCTTAACAAATTTTAGAATTTTCTGAAATTATTTTAGAAATAAAACCGCAGGCCGCCGTTGACGCCCGTCCGGGTGCGGGTGGGGCTTTGGATGCCCGGGAGTCGGCAGGAGCCGGCGTAGAAGGTGTAACTGACGCCGACGCGGTAGGAGATGCGGTATTCGCAGCCGATGTCGCAATGCACGCCGAAATTGCTGATGGAGCGTTTGTCATAGTGACGGCCGAGGTGTTCCGGGCGTGTCGGCAACTCCCCGCGGTCAGAAGAGCGAAGCCTCTCCGTCGCGCGGGTGGGTGAATCCGAGGTGCTGGTAGGCCAGCGGCGTCGCCTCGCGGCCGCGGGGCGTGCGTTTGAGGAAGCCCTCCTTGATCAGGAACGGCTCGTAGACCTCCTCGATCGTCCCGGCCTCTTCGCCCACGGCCGTGGCCACGGTGTTCAGGCCCACGGGACCGCCGTTGAATTTCTCGATGATCGTTCCGAGAATCTTGTTGTCCATCTGGTCCAGTCCGCGCGAGTCGATGTTCAGCGCCGCGAGGGCGATGCGAGTGATTTCGAGGTCGATGTGCCCTTCGCCCTTGACCATTGCGAAGTCGCGCACGCGGCGCAGCAGGGCGTTGGCGATACGCGGCGTGCCGCGCGAACGCAGGGCCACTTCGTGGGCCGCGTCGTCGTCGATCGAGACGTCGAGGATGCGCGCCGAGCGTCGCACGATGCCCGCAAGCACCGGGGCGTCGTAGTATTCGAGGTGGCACTGGATGCCGAAACGCGCCCTGAGGGGCGAAGTCAGCAGGCCGCTGCGCGTCGTGGCGCCGATGAGCGTGAAGGGCGCCAGTTCGATCTGGATCGAGCGGGCCGAGGGGCCTTTGTCCAGCACGATGTCGATTTTATAGTCCTCCATCGCCGAGTAGAGATACTCCTCGACGATCGGGCTGAGGCGGTGGATCTCGTCGATGAAAAGCACGTCGCCCGGATTGAGGTTGGTCAGCAGGCCCGCCAGGTCGCCCGGCTTGTCGAGCACCGGACCCGACGTGACGCGCAGCTGCGCCCCCATTTCGTTGGCGATGATGTTCGCGAGGGTCGTCTTGCCCAGTCCCGGGGGGCCGTGCAGCAGGACGTGGTCGAGCGAGTCGCCGCGCATGAGCGCCGCCTTGATGAAGATATGGAGGTTTTCGACGATCTTGTCCTGCCCGGAGAAGGTTTCCAGCTCCTGCGGGCGGATTTTGTTCTCGAATTCGAGATCGCTCTCCGTGTTGCGTACGATTGACATGATGCAAAGATAGCGATTTTCGGCAAATCTGCGCCCTCGGGGCGAAAAAACAATGCGCCGGGAGGCGGGCCGGAGGCCGGTTCGGGGCGCACGGCCGGTGTTGGAGCGCGATCCGGGGCATGGCCCGGGAAGGGCCGGCTCGCTTCGCCCGGGGGAGGCCTGCCCGCAACGCAGTTGCGGGCAGGCCTCCGGGAGCTGCCGCCTGAAAACGGAGTCGAGGTTCCGGAGAACGAATCTTCCGACCACACGCGCCTCTGCGGGGCGCTGCGGCAGGACGCAAAAAATCCGGTCCGCAGAGTGGCGGACCGGAGCAGCTGCCGTGAGGGAGTGGCTACTTCTTCTGCGGCAGGTCGAGTTTGATCTCCTGGGGACCGTTTTCGTTGGTCTCGATATGCAGGACGACGCCCTTCTTGCCTTCGAGCCGTTCGGCGAGCGGCGTGAGGTCGAACGAAACGTAGTAGCCGTCGGTATAGCCCTGCGTGTCGCCGCCGGGGTTGTGGCGCAACTCCAGTTGCAGGTAATCCGTTTCGGCCGCTTCGGACTGTTCGGCGCCTCCGTCACCCTTTTCGCCTTCGTCTTTCACCTCGTTGACGATCACCGTGAACGTGTGTTTCGAATTGTCCGATACGGGGTAGAGCGCATAGAAGGTCAGCCACTCTTTCGTGAGGTTGAACGTATTGCCCTGGAAGCCCGTTTTGGCGCTGCCCAGCTCTTCGAGCCGAGCCGCGTCGGTCACGACCTCCGAAGTGCCGGTGTAGATGTTTTCCACGAAATAGAGGTCGATGTTGTAATCGTAATCGGCAATGCCGTTCTGCAATGTGAACCAGATGATGACCCGCTGCGTTTTGTCGGGATCGGGCTTGTAGCCCGGAACGCGGGACTTGTTGCCGGGGTAGAGCGTCTCCCCGTTGTCGCGCTGGAAATAGTAGTCTCCGCCGTCGAGCGTGCGGACGGTGGTGATGAGCGTACGGAGCGGTTCGCCGCCGTCGTCGTCGTTGCAGGAGGTAAAAGCGGTGACAGCTATAGCTGCGATGAGGAATAAACCGAATTTTTTCATAATATCCATATTTTATGTTACCTTTCGCTCTTAAAACGTCCGGCAGGGCCGAATACTGCATGCGAAATAAATTTTTTTCACTCATGCAGTCTTTTGCCTTCCGCGGCATTTATAGAGTGTATTGAGTAATGCAAATGGAGGAACAGATACTGGCCGAAGGGTGCAGGAAAGGGGACGATATGGCCCGCAAGGAGCTGTACGACCGCTATGCAGGCCGTCTGTTGTCGATTTGCATGCGTTACGCCGGAGACCGCGCGACGGCCGAAGACCTGCTCCACGACGCTTTCCTGAAGATCTACGGGGCGTTCGACCGTTTCACCTACCGGGGAACCGGCTCGCTGCGCGCCTGGATCGAGCGGATCACGGTCAACGTGGCGCTGGAGTGGATACGCAGCCGCAGCAAGCTGGGAAGCGTGACGCTCGACGAGGGGAAGGCCGCGGCGGAGGTGGCGGAACCGGACGTGGCGGAGATGGCCCGCGTTCCGCGCGAGGTGCTGATGCGGTTCATCGGCGAGCTGCCCGAGGGTTACCGGGCGGTGTTCAACCTCTACTGCATCGAGGAGTATTCCCACCGCGACATCGCCCGGATGCTGGGAATCAACGAGAAAAGCTCCTCTTCGCAGTTGTTTCGCGCCCGGGCCATGCTGGCCCGCAGGATCAGGGCTTATTTGGAGACGCATTGAAATCGAGAGGATGCAGCTCCGGAATATCAGAAAAAGGTGGATCATCCGGCGCTGCCGGACTCACATAGAACTATGAAACAAGACAAGGATTGGATCAAAGCCATGCGGAACGCGCTTCGCGACGCCGAACTCCCGCCTCCGGCGGGGGGATGGGAGCGTTTGCAGCGCGAGTTGGGCGGTGCGGCTCCGGGGCCGGAGGTTTCCGGGACAAAACCCCGCGGGTCCGTATGGCGGATCTACCGGCCGCGGATTGCCGCCGCAGCCGCTGCCGTGCTGATCTTGGCTGTTGCGGGTGAATTTCTGCTCCGGCCGGACAAGGCGTTGGAAAATGATGGGACTGTTATCGCATCGGTGGCGGAAGACGGAGCAACCGCGGTTGCCATACCGCAGCCCGCGGAGCCGGAAACCGTACGGGACGCCCTTGCAAAGGCGGTGGGGCTGTCCCGGGAGCAGGTTGCCGGGGAGGCATCCTCCGCGGGGCGGCGGTCGCTCCTCGCTGCGGCCGCAGGGCAGCCTGCGCAGACGGCGGCTCTGAAAAATCTCCGGACGGACGGTGAGCCTGCGGTCCGGCCCGGAGAGGTTGTGGCGGCGGAAGTTTCCGGAGAGGCGGCGAAGGCGTCGTCCAGTGAAGTCGCAAAGGCGTCATCCGGTGAAGTCGCGAAGGCGTCGTCCGGAGATACTGCGAAGGCGGAGGCTTCCGGCGAAAGGGCTTCGAAGCAGGCTTCCGGGCGGCCCGCAACGCGGTCGGCGGCCGGCGCGGCCGGTCGTGCGGGGTTCTCCGACGAGCCGTTCGTAGCCTACACCAAACCGCATAAAAAGGCGTCGTTCTCCCTGTTTGCCGGCGGCGGCGTGGCGGGCGGAAACAGCGAAGGTCTGGCTCCCCGGATGCTCAACACCTCGATAAAGAACGATGCTTCGTCGGTGATCGGCAACGGCAACAGCCTGGCGCCCCTGCGCAGCAGCGGATACGGCGAGAGTTCGTTCCGCCACCACCAGCCGTTGAGCTTCGGCATCGCCGTGCGCAAGGAGTTCGCCCACGGACTGTCGCTGGAAAGCGGCGTGAACTACACCCTGCTGCGTTCGGACGTGAGGATGCAGTACACCTCGGACGACGTGGCGCAAAAACTCCATTTCATAGGGGTTCCCCTCCGCTTCAACTGGCAGTTCCTCGAGCGCGGCCGCTTCTCGTTATATATGGGTGCGGGCGGCATGGTCGAGAAATGCGTTTCGGCCCGGCTCGGCTCCGAGACCGTCGACGAACCGGGCGTGCAGTGGTCGGCGCTTGCAGCCGTGGGGGCGCAATACCGTGTAGGCGGTATGGTGGGGCTTTATTTCGAGCCTGAAGGATCGTATTACTTCACCGAAACCGGATTGCGTACGTCGCGTACGGATTCACCTCTGACGCTGACCTTGAGACTGGGCGTGCGCCTCTCTTTTTGAAGTCTGATTTTATAAATCGCACATTTATTGTATAAGAGGAGTTCGCACCGGGAGTGCGGATTCCTTTTATCGTATTACGGGCAGGCGTGTCTAAAAGTGGCATTCGGACGATTAAATATGCTATTTTTTGTTGTATGATCGAAATTTGTTACTATTTTTGTTGAATAAATTAAGTGACGCCCGACTTTGCATTCGCCCAGATACGATAAAAAAAGCACAAGTGCGCTTGTTGCGCACCTGTGCCTGGTAGTCCCGACGGGAATCGAACCCATATCGTAAGAACCGGAATCTTATATTCTATCCATTGAACTACGGGACCGGGTGTGCAAAGATGCAAAAATTTTTTTAATATTCGAAAAAAAATGCGAGAAAAGCAGAATAATTGGCAAAGAATCGAGGCCGTAATCAAGTGGGCGAATATGTCGACCAACTATTTTGCGCGATATATCGGCTTGGCGCGCGGCGAAAACCTCTATCAGATAAAGCGGGGCAACAACGGCATTTCGCTGGACGTCGCCGACCGTATCGTCAGCAAATTCCCCCAGGTCGACAAACTCTGGCTGCTGACGGGGGAGGGGCAGATGTTCTCCGAGGAGCGGATACGCGGCGCGCAGATACCTTATTATAATGTGGATGTCGAACAGGGCATCGCACATCTGGAACATCTCGAGGCCGAGAGCAACCTCGTCGTGCCTCCGGTGGGGGCGTGCGACCTGGCGATGTGCTATACGGGGCGTGCGATGGGAAACATCGTGCCGCCCGGAACGGTCGTGCTGCTGAAAGCCGTGGACCGCGATGCAATTATTCCCGGGGGTGAATATGTGATAGTCTGCCGAAAAATTGTAACTTTGCGGATAGTTCGGGCCGCCGATGAGGAGGGCAAAGTCCGCCTGGTGGCCGGGGATCGGGAGAATTACGATGACATCGTTTTGAACGTCAACGATATAGTCTCGGTCTACAAAGTGAAGGGAAAATTGATTATAAACAGTTGAAGAGTATGTTTTCAGGCATCGTGGAACGTACGGCGGAAGTGGTTTCGATCCGCACGGACCGTCAGAACAAGGATTTCACGCTCCGGGCGGATTTCTGCAAGGAGTTGAAAATCGACCAGAGCATAGCACATAACGGCGTATGTTTGACAGTTGTGGACATCACGGAGGACACCTACACCGTGACGGCCATGAAGGAGACGCTCGACAGGAGCAACCTCGGGTTGCTGCGCGAAGGCGATCTGGTCAACCTCGAACGGTCGATGAAACCCGATGCCCTGCTCGACGGGCACATCGTGCAGGGGCACGTCGACCAGACGGCGGTCTGCACGGCGAAGGAGGATGCCGACGGAAGCTGGTACTTCACCTTCGAGTACGAGCCGCAGGGCGCCGGACTTTGCACGGTCGAGAAAGGTTCGGTGACGGTCAACGGCGTGAGCCTCACGGTCTGCGACTCGAAAGAGAGCAGTTTCCGGGTGGCGATCATTCCCTACACCTTCGAGCACACGAATTTTTGCCGCATCGAAGTCGGTTCGGTCGTGAACCTCGAATTCGACATCGTCGGCAAATACATCGCCCGGCTGATGCAAAACTACATGAAGTAAGCCTATGGTACACATCAAGACAAAGGAGGGCGCGTCGCTGTGGATCGCCCTGCTCGCCACGGCGATCGTCGCCGTGGGTATGGTTATACAGCATATCGAATGGTGGATCACGCTCTGCACGTCGGTCGGGGTGTTCGTCGTGGTGGCGCTCGCGGCGCTGTTCATCATCCGCAAGTACGTGGCTTACAAACTCAAGCCGATCTATTCGATCGTGCTTTCGCGCGACGTGCACACCAACGAGATCTTCTCGGAACTGAAGGACAAGCGCGTCGAGAACATCGGCGAGGAGCTGACGGCCTGGGCCGACACCAACGACCGGGAGATCGCCCGGCTGAAAGAGGCCGAGTGCTTTCGCAAGCAATATCTGGGCAACGTGGCCCACGAACTGAAAACCCCGATATTCAATATCCAGGGATATATTTCGACGCTGCTGGACGGAGGGCTGGAGGACGAACTGATCAACCGCAAATACCTCGAACGCGCCGAGAAGAGCATCGACCGTCTGATCAACATCGTCAACGACCTCGACACCATTTCGAAACTCGAAAGCAGCATGAACAAGCTCAATCTGGAGCGATTCGACGTGGTGGCGCTGGCCAAGGAGATCGCCGAGCAGGCCGAGATGGAGGCCGACAGGAAGGAGATCCGGATTTCGGTCAAGGGGACCGACAACCTGCCTTCGCCCTTCTGGGTGCTGGCCGACAAACACTACATCGGGCAGGTGTTCGTCAACCTGATCATCAACTCGATCCGCTACGGCAAGGAGGGCGGGCAGACCCGCATCCGCTTCCGCGACATGCTGGACAAAATTCTGATCGAGGTGGAGGATAACGGTTCGGGCATCGCCAAGGAGGACCTGCCGCGTGTGTTCGAACGTTTCTACCGTACGGACAAGGGGCGGTCGCGGGAGCAGGGCGGCACGGGACTCGGGCTGGCCATCGTCAAACATATCGTCGAAGCGCACGGCGAACGGATCACGGTCCGCAGCGAACTCGGCGTGGGCAGCACGTTTTCCTTCACGCTGAAGAAGGTGAATTTGCAGGAGATGAAATAGAATGTACGAAATCCGGAGTAAGATCCGTTAGCATTTCGGTCTGAATTCCGGTTGCGTCGCGACAAGTCCTCTCCGAGGAGGGGATTTAGGGGAGGGGCAGACTTGTAAACGACGCCGGAAACGGCGACTGTGACCGCCCGAAAAGGAATCGGGGCTGAATAATAAAGAAACAACTTAAATAAATGATTCTACAACCTCTTTCCGTTGTCTGGAATTTCGATCCGGTGCTGTTCAGCATCGGGTCGCTCGACATCCGTTATTATGGGCTGATGTGGGCGCTGGCCATTCTGATCGGCGCGAAATTCTTCGATAACTTCGTCAATCGCGAAGGACTTCCCGCAAAGGTCTCGGAGTCGATTTTCATTTACGGAACACTCGCCACGATCCTCGGCGCGCGGCTCGGCCACTGTCTGTTCTACGACACGATGGAATACCTTTCGAAGCCGTGGACCATCATCACGGGATTCCGCGACGGCGGAATGGCCAGCCACGGCGCGGCCATAGGCCTGCTGATCGGGTTGTGGCTCTTCTCGCGCCGCAACAAACTGCCTTATATCTGGTCGCTGGACCGCATTATGATTCCGGTGGGCATCGGCGGTGCGATCGTGCGGTTGGGCAACCTGTTCAACTCGGAGATTTTCGGCCAGGCGACGACCCTGCCGTGGGGCTTCGAGTTCGTCCGTTCGCACAAGTGGGTGGCCGAGTTCGCCCCTGCGGCGGTGCACCCGACGCAGATTTACGAGGCGCTCTGCTACCTGGCGACTTTCGGCATCCTTTGCTGGCTCTATTACAGGAGGGACATCGCGCGCCGCCGTCCGGGCATTCTGTTCGGAATCGGCCTGATCGGTACGTTCCTCACGCGCTTTTTCATCGAGTACATCAAAACCGAGCAGGAGCCTTTCGAAGTGGGCTGGGCTTTGGACATGGGCCAGTGGCTCAGCATTCCCTTCATCCTGCTGGGAATCTATATGATCTGGCGGGGCGCGACCCGGCCCGGAACGGTTCCGGCCCCGGTGCCGAAAGCCCCGGCCGCAACGCCTAAAAAGAAGAAAAAATGAACGCGAACCCGATGGAAGAGCAGATCGGCAGGCTTGTCGGCAACCTGCTGGCCGGCGGCGGGGAGATTTTTCTGCCCGGCGTAGGCTCGCTCTACACCGAGCGGCAGGGAGCCAGGCGGCTCAACCGGCGAACCGTACTGCCGCCGAGCCGCACGGTGGCCTTCACCTCGCAGCAGCGGGGCGTGTCGCTGGTCGACGAGATTGCCCGCGTCATGCGTGAGGCCGGCGGATACGAAAATCCCGAAGCCGAGGCGCAGGCCGTTTACGACCGCTGGATCGCCCGGGTGCACCGGGCCGACCTGCTGACCGTCGAGGGCGTCGGAGAGCTGAAATTCAAGAATTTTATCCCCGACGAGGCGTTCGACCTCCGGCTGAATCCGCAGGGGCGCGAACCCGTGCGGGTTCGTGTGCAGCGTCGTTTCGACTGGCCGCTGTGGGTCGGCATCGCGGCAATCGGGATTGCGGCAGTCTACGGCGGGCGGGAGTTCCTGCTGCTCTATCCGGAGGCGCCGGAAGCGGCGGCCGTGACGGAGATTCCCGCTGCGCCCGACAGCCTCGGGACCGTCGAAGCGCCCGATGCTTTGGTCGAGGCTCCTCCGACGGAACGGTCTGTGGCCGGGGAGTCCGCTGCGCAGGCGGGAGGCGCGGCTTCGGGGGCTTCCGTTCCCGACGCAGCCCCGGAACCGGAGACCGCCGAAACGCATCCGGCGCAGGAGCAGGACGCCCCGACGGCGTTGCTTTCGGGCCGCCACTATGTCGTGCTGGGGGTTTTCAGCACTGAAGAGAACGCCCGGCGCGCCGTGCGGGAGACCGAGGCCAAGGAGTCGGCGCTCCGTTGCCGGATTTACCGTTTCGGGGGGAAATTCATGGTTTCGCCCTTCTCGTCGGACGATGCCGGAGCCTGTGCGCAGTTCATCCGCGTGCAGGACGGGCGTTTCCCCGACATGTGGACCTACACCGCCCGCTGATGGCCCTTGCAGAGTTGATAATCCGGGTGATTGACTGGTTTTACATCCGGCCCGTCGCCGCGGTCCTGCCCCGGCAGGTGTTCCGTTACGTGGTCTGCGGCGGTGTGACCTACATCCTGTTCGATCCCGTCTGCTATTTCCTCTTTTACAATTTCATCGTGGCGCACCGCTACGTCGACCTGGGATTCGTGGTCGTCTCCCCGCACATCGCGGCGATGATTCTCGTCTTTCCGTTCACCTTCTTCGTGGGCTTCTGGCTCAACCGTTACGTGGCGTTCCGCCGGTCGCCGATCGGGGCCGGGACGCAGCTTCTGCGCTACCTGCTTTCGGTGGCGGGGTCGGTGCTGCTGACCTATGCGGGGCTGAAGTTCTTCGTGGAAGTCTGTGGCGTGTGGCCCACGCCGGCGAAGATGGTCACGACGCTGCTGACGACGGTTTACAGTTTCCTCGCAGCCAAATATTTCACCTTCCGCCACGCGGAAAAACCGGAATAGACAAGAATCTGAATTCCATTCATAGCCGAACGACTTTTCGTGTCGTCGGGAGCGGACTTTCAGGCCGATTTTTGCAGAATGCCCGATTATGAATTGTGAATTGTGAATTGTGAATTCTGATTCCGGTTCTCCTCCCGCAGTTTCTGGAGTTCGTACATCCGGTCGCGGAATTTCGCCGCGGCGAGGAAGTCCAGCGATTTGGCCGCGCGTTCCATCTCCTCGCGGGCCTTGTCGATCAGCGCGTCGATGTTCTCGCTGGCCGTGTAGTTTTTCTGTACGTCGGCCGCCGCCGCGTAGTGGTCTTCGGCGATGGAGTAGGCCGTCATGTTGACCTCCGACGTGTCGACGCGGCCCGCCAGCAGCGCGCTCTGTCCCGAGCCGCTCTTCTGCGCCTGCCGCGGCAGCATTTCGTGCTCCATGTTGTAGCGCACCTGCTTCTCGCGGCGGCGGTTGCTCTGCTCGATGGCGTAGCGCATCGAGTCGGTGCAGGTGTCGGCGTAGAGGATCACGTTGCCCTGCGAGTGGCGCGCGGCGCGTCCGGCGATCTGCGTGAGCGACCGGACGTTGCGCAGGAATCCCTCCTTGTCGGCGTCGAGGATCGCCACGAGCGCCACCTCCGGCAGGTCGAGTCCCTCGCGCAGCAGGTTCACGCCCACCAGCACGTCGAACATCCCGGCCCGCAGGTCTTCGAGAATCTGGATGCGCTCCAGCGTGTCGACGTCCGAGTGGATGTAGCGGTTGCGCACGCCCACGCGGTCGAAGTATTTCGAAAGTTCCTCGGCCATGCGTTTGGTGATGGTCGTCACGAGCACCTTGTCGTCGTTCTTCACGCGCTTGTCGATCTCCCCGATCAGGTCGTCGATCTGGTTCAGCGTCACGCGCACCTCCAGCGGCGGGTCCACCAGCCCCGTGGGGCGGATCAGCTGTTCGACGATCACGCCCTCGCTCTTCATCAGCTCGTAGTCCGCGGGCGTGGCGCTCACGTAGATCGACGTGCCCTGCAACTGTTCGAACTCCGAGAAGGTCAACGGGCGGTTGTCCTTGGCCGCCGGGAGGCGGAAGCCGTACTCCACGAGGTTCTCCTTGCGGGCGCGGTCGCCGCCGAACATGGCGTGGACCTGCGGCAGGGTGACGTGGCTCTCGTCCACGACCATCAGGTAGTCCTTCGGGAAATAGTCGATCAGGCAGAAGGGGCGCGTCCCGGCGGCGCGTCCGTCGAAGTAGCGCGAGTAGTTCTCGATGCCCGGGCAGTAGCCCAGCTCCTTGATCATTTCGAGGTCGTACTCCACGCGCTGCTTGATGCGCTGCGCCTCCATCGGACGCCCGGCGCGTTCGAAGAACTCGATCTGCTTGCCCAGGTCGAGGTAGATCTGCTGCACGGCGGCGTTGATGCGCTCTTTGGTCGTCACGAACAGGTTCGTGGCGTAGAGCGTGATGCTGTCGAGAGAGGCGATGCGCTGTCCCGTGACGGGGTCGATCGACTGGATGGCCTCCACCTCGTTGTCGAAGAACATCACGCGGAAGCACTGGTTGCCGAACTCGCCGAAGGCCGCCATGATGTCCACCGTGTCGCCGTTGACGCGGAACGTCGCAGGCTCCAGCTCGCGTTCGGTGCGGGTGTAGAGCGCCTCGACCAGCTTGTAGAGGAAATGCTTGTAGCTGACGACCTGCCCCACCTTGATGTTGATGGCCGTGGCGTGGAAGTCCGCCGGGTTGCCCGCGCCGTAGAGGCACGAGACGCTCGACACGACGATCACGTCGCGGCGGCCCGACAGCAGCGTGGCGACCGTGCCGAGGCGCATCTTCTCGATCTCGGCGTTGATCTGGAGGTCTTTCTCGATATAGGTGTCCGTCGAAGGCAGGTAGGCCTCCGGCTGGTAGTAGTCGTAATACGACACGAAATATTCCACGGCGTTCTCCGGGAAGAAGTTGCGGAACTCCCCGTACAACTGCGCCGCGAGGGTCTTGTTGTGGCTCAGGACCAGCGTCGGACGGTTCAGCCGCGCGATGACGTTGGCCACCGTGAAAGTCTTTCCCGAACCCGTCACGCCCAGCAGCGTGTTGTGTTTGGACCCGTGTTCGATCGAGCTGACGAGCTGCCCGATCGCCTCCGGCTGGTCGCCCATCGGGGCATAGTCCGATACTAACTTGAAATCCATAGATGCAAAGGTAGTGAAGAATTAAAAATTAAGAATTAAAAGTCGCGAATTATTTCCTCGTGTTCGAATCTCATGCCGAAGAAGTGCGGGGACATCGGATGGAAGACGGCGGGCGGAGAATAATTTTTAATTCTTAATTTTTAATTCTTAATTCGATTATTCGTACCTTTGTAGGCTATGATCGACCGGGAAACAGTAGACCGCATTTACGCCGCCGCCAATATCGTGGATATTATCGGCGAATACGTCACGCTCAAACGAAAGGGCGTGAACTATGTCGCGTGTTGTCCTTTCCACAACGAGAAGACCCCGTCGTTCGTAGTCTCTCCTTCGAAAGGCCTTTATAAATGTTTCGGTTGTGGGAAGGGCGGTAATGCCGTGACTTTCGTAATGGATCAGGAAGCCACAACCTATGCCGAGGCGCTGAAGATGGTGGCCAAGCGTTACGGCATCGAGGTTAAGGAGGAAGCGTTGACCGAAGAGGAGGTGCGCCGCAACGACGACCGCGAGTCGATGTTCGCCCTGAACGGCTGGGCCGCGGAGTATTTCGCCAACTACCTCCAGCGCGAGACCGAAGGACAGAGCGTGGGACTGGCCTACTTCCGCCAGAAGCGCGGGATGACCGACGCCACGATCAAGAAATTCGGACTCGGATTCTGCCCCGCGAAGGGCGACCGGATGTCGAAGGACGCCCTGGCGGCGGGTTACAAGAAGGAGTTTCTCCTCTCGACGGGACTTTCGCTGGTCAGCGACCGGGACGGCTCGTTGTACGACCGGTTCCGCGACCGCGTGATCTTCCCCGTGCACAACATTTCGGGGCGCATCGTGGCGTTCGGAGGCCGCACGCTGCGCACCGACAAGCAGGTGGCCAAGTACCAGAACTCCCCCGAGAGCGAGATATACAGCAAGAAACGCGAACTTTACGGTCTCTATTTCGCCAAGAAGGCCATTCAGCAGCAGGATTTCGCCATCATGGTCGAAGGATACACCGATGTGATTTCGATGCATCAGGCAGGGGTCGAGAACGTCGTGTCTTCGTCCGGCACGTCGCTTACGACGGAGCAGATACGCCTGCTGAACCGCTTTACGAAGAATATCACGGTGATCTACGACGGCGATTCGGCGGGCATTCACGCCTCGCTGCGCGGTATCGACATGATCTTGAAGGAGGGCATGAACGTGCGCGTGGTGCTGCTGCCCGAGCCGGAGGACCCCGATTCGTTCGCGCGCAGCCATACGGCATCCGAGTTGCAGGAGTATATCCGCGCCAACGAGCAGGACTTCCTGGAGTTCAAGGCCAAACTGCTGTTGCAGGACGCCGAGGGCGACCCGATCCGCAAAGCGGCGCTGATCGCCGACATGGTGCAGTCGGTGTCGGTGATTCCCGATCCGATTCAGCGCTCGGTCTACATCAAGGAGTGCGCGCGGATCATGGACATCGACGAGCAGATACTCATTTCGGAGGTGGCACGCAAGCGCATGACCACGTCGGGCGACCGCGAGACCGACGAGTTCCTGCGCCGTCAGACGACCCTCCGGCAGCGGGAGGCGCAGCAGCCCGGGGTGGAGTTCGTCAAACAGGTCGAGGCGGGGAGCAGTTTCGAGACGCTGGAGCGCGAGATCGTGAAATACCTGCTCAAGTACGGGCACTGCTCGTTCGATTTCAAGGAGGGCCGGACGATGGTGGCGTGCAACGTCGCGGAGGTGATTTTCTCGGAGCTCAGCGACGACAACATCGCCTTCCGCAATCCGGTCTACAACAAGATCATGGCGGCCTACCGCGAGCAGTGGGCGCAGCTGGGGACGGGGGTGGAGGTTCCGGCGCACGTCTTCCTGAACCATATCGACCCCGAGGTGTGCAACATGTCGGTGGACATCCTCACCTCGGACGACAACTATGTGGCCAGCGAGCTGTGGCGGCGTAAGGAGATCCACATCGACACCGACGCCGAGATGCTGGCCGTGGGGGTTCCGAAGGCCGTGACGCTCTACAAGTCGAAGGTGATCGAGGCGCTGATCAAGGAGTTGCAGGGCCGGCTGGGCGACGAGAACATTTCCGACGAGGAGATGCGCGACGTGGTGCAGCGGCTTACGGCCTACAATCAGGTCAAAGTAACGATTGCAAATAAGATACAACGATTGATTTTATAACCCGTATTTGACGGGCCGCATTGAAGGGAGACTTCGGGATAAGGATTTTTAAAGAAAAAGGGGGCGGGTCTCGGGTCGTACACGCATCACTGCGCATACCGTGTGCAAACAGAAAATAAACAGAAAGATGTGTAAAACATATCAAAGATAAAAGAATTAGTTACCTTGACCGATTCCCACCCCCGCAATTAAAATCGCAATTTGTGTGCCGTTTTTGAGTATTATGAGTGAACAGAAAAAGATAAATATCCGGAACAAGCGCGCGACGTTCGACTATGAGATTCTGGAAGAATACGTTGCGGGCATCGTGCTCGTCGGAACGGAGATCAAGTCCATCCGCGCCGGCAAGGCCTCGATGGTCGATACGTTCTGTTATTTCGACAAGGGCGAACTGTGGGTGCGCGGCGTCAACATCGCCGAATACGCCTGGGGAACGTGCAACAACCACGTGCCGCGCCGCGACCGCAAGCTGCTGCTCACGGCCCGCGAACTGGACAAGTTGCAGCGCGCTTCGCAGGACAAGGGCCTGACGATCGTGGGCCTGCGGCTGTTCCTGAACGAGCGCGGCCTGGCGAAGGTCGTCGTGGGGCTGGCCCGCGGCCGCAAGTCGTACGACAAGCGCGAATACCTCAAGGAGAACGATGCCCGGCGCGAGATGGATAAGGCGATGAAAAACTACCGGTAATGATAAAGGCTATATTTTTGGACGTCGACGGAACGCTGATCAGCTTCAAGACCCACCGGGTGCCCGCTTCGGCGCTCGATGCGTTGCGTGAGGCCCATGCGCGCGGCGTGCAGCTGTTCATCGCCACGGGGCGCGCGGCGGCCGATCTGGCCGATCTGGAGGCGATTCCCTACGACGGCGTGGCGGCGCTCAACGGCGCCGACTGCCTGATGCGTGACGGCCGCGTCGTGGCCCGGCATCCGATTCCGCGCGCTGACTTCGAGAAGTCGTTCGCCTTGTCGGCGGAGCTGGATTTTCCGGTCGGGTTGGAGTTGAACGACGGGGTTTTCGTCAACCGCGTGACGCCCGAAGTGGTGCGGCTGGCGGAGATGGTGGCGCATCCGGTCCCCGAACAGGTCGATCTGCGGGCGCTTTTCGACCGGGGAGACTGCTGCCAGATGTGCTTTTATTTCGATCCCGAACTCGAAAAGAGGGTGATGGCCGAACTGCCGTCGCTCGTGGCGTCGCGCTGGTGCCCGATTTTCGCGGACGTCAATGTCCGGGGTGTCGACAAGGCGACGGGCATGGCCGAGTTCGCCGCGCATTTCGGCTTTGCGAACGGCGAGACGATGGCTTTCGGCGACGGCGGCAACGACGTGGTGATGCTGCGGGCCGCAGGCGCGGGCGTGGCGATGGGCAACGCATGCGACGAGGCGCTCGCCGCTGCGGACTATGTGACGGCTTCGGTCGACGACGACGGAATCCGGCGCGCATTGGAGCATTTCGGGGTGATATAGCGTCTGCGTTCCGGCGGGTAATCCGGGTTGCGTCGCGACGAGTCCCTTCCGAGGAAGGGCAGATTTGCAAACGACGCCGAAGGCGGCGACAACCGCCGATGGTGGCGAGAAAACGATAGGATAACTTATGAGTTTAATACTTGCTATTGAGACCGGAACGGACATCTGTTCCGTGGGCATCGCCAAGGACGGCGAACTGCTGTCGCTGCGCGAGAGCGACGAGGGGCGCGACCACGCCCGCAAGGTCGGCGTGTTCGTCGACGAACTGCTGCGCGAGACGGACATTGCGCCCGACGAACTCGACGCCGTGGCTGTGGGTAAGGGCCCCGGATCGTATACGGGACTGCGCATCGGCGTGTCGTTCGCCAAGGGATTGTGTTACGGGTTGCAGAAGCCGCTGGTGGCCGTCGGGTCGCTGGATGCGCTGGCCGAGGTGGCCCGCGAGGACTACGAGGCGGGGATTCTCGCCGTAGATGACTGGTCGAACGCCTTGCTGTGTCCGATGGTCGACGCCCGGCGCATGGAGGTCTATGCGCAGGTTTTCGACGCCGAAGGGCGTCCGCAGAGCGAAGTTTCGGCCGAGGTGGTCGACGCCGGGAGTTTCGCCGCCTTCCGCGGTCAGGGGCGTCCGTTCGTGATCTTCGGCAGCGGGGCGCGCAAATGCGCCGGCATCCTTTCCGACGCGGTGTGCGTGGAGGTGACCCCGTCGGCCCGCGGGCTTGCCCGGCTCGCCCAGCAGGCCCTCGACGAAGGCTGCACGGAGGACATCGCCTATTTCGAGCCGTTCTATCTGAAGGATTTCGTCGTTACGACATCCCGCAAGAAGTTGTTTTGAGCGGTTGCCGGCAGTATGACCGAGGCTGACCTGATACGGCTCCTGTCGGAGCGGTTCCACGGCAATTTCGCCGACGAGACGGCCCGGAGGGTGCGCGATGCCGGGGCTGTGGATCTGTTGTACGCGGTGGCGACCGCGCCGCATCCGGAGCTGCCGGGACCTGTCCGGCAGAAGGTGCTGTTCCGCGGCGCCTATGTGCTCGAACGGATCTATTTCGACGCCCCCGAGGCGTTCATGCCCCGTGCCGAATCCTTTTGCCGGGTCGATTTCGCGGCGTGCGCCAACGCCAGCGCGCAGCGTCATTTCGGGAAGATCATGGCCGACCTGCTGGGGCGTTATGCGCCCGAACCCGGCGATCTGGAGCGGATCGCCGAAACGGCCGCCGGATGGGTCGTGTCGCCGGAGGCGAAAGTCGCCGTGAAGGTCTGGGCCGTGGAGGTCCTGAAACGCTGCCGGGAGCGTGTCGGCTGGGTCGCCGAATCGTGGGACGACATCGTGGAGACGGTGGCCCTCGACGCTACGCCGGGCATCGAAAGCCGGATGCGCAAAAGCTGGAAAACGAGGTCGTAACTGGGTCGGAGCAAAATAAAAACCCCGCTGATGTCAGCGGGGTTTTTCGTTCAGAGCGGGCGGCTATTTCACGCCGCCGATCTGCGCGCGCAGTCGTTTTTTGAAATTTTCACCGATGATGGTCATTTTGTCCGTGGTCTCGAACAGCGCGGCCTTGTTCTTCTCGTAGGCAGCCAGGTAGCCGGCGATGCGGCCCGGGTCTTCGAGAATGAAATTGGGGCACTGCGAGACGTTGAGGTACTCCTTGGGCAGCATGAGGTAGGGTTCCGTCTTGCCCTGTTCGGTCTTGAATTCGACGGTCAGGTCGATGCAGCGTTTGAAGACTCCGCTTTTGCCGTAGAGGTCGGCCTGGTGCGCCGCGGCGTGGTCGTCGAAGGTCAGCACGACCTCCAGCGGACGGTCGCAGGGCGCGGCGTCCGTGTAGACGACCGGGGCGAGCGTGTAGGCGTCGTAGGTCCACTGTCCGGCTTTCGGGAAGCGGGCGTAGGGGATTTCGCGGCCGTTTACCTGCACCGTTTTGGGCGGGAAGGTCGCCGGGAAGCGCATTTCGTAGCTGCGGCTGTCGGGAGCGCCGGCGTAGGTGCCTTCGCGGGGCGCGACGACGGCGCGCAGGGTGTTGCCCTCCTGCTTCTTGGCGACCTTCGTGGTGGCGTAGGCCGTGGCGTACTGCTGGCTGACGCCGTCGTCCTCGTAGTGGACAAGTTCGCCGTCGGCCCCGGGGATGAAGGTCAGCACCAGCGTGTCGCAGGGCTGCTGGAGGTTTTTCACCGTCTGTGGGTTCATCGGAAGGATGGCTCCGGCCCGCGCGTACCAGGGATTTTCCGAGAGGGTGTAGTGCAGCTCCTCGGTGCGTCCGCCCTCGTACATGGCTCCCGTGGCGCAGTCGTACCACCGGCCCTCGGGGAACCAGATCCGGCGCGCGGCCAGCCCCGTGACGCTGTCGACCGGCTCCACGACGGCCGTGGCGAGGATGTCGTTGCCGAACATGAACTGCTCGGGGACGTTGTAGGCCTCGTCCCGTTCGGGATGGTCGTAGTACATCGGACGGCACATGCCGACGCCGGTGTCGTAGTTCTCGCGGGCGGCGTTGTAGACGTAGGGCGCCAGCGTATAGCGCAGGCGGATGGCGTCGCGCATGACGAACAGGTGGTCGGGGAAGAACCAGAGGTAACGCTCGATGCGCGGGTCCTTGGTCGAGTGGGTCTTGAAGATCGGGGTGAAGACGCCGTATTGCAGCCAGCGGGTGTAAAGTTCGGGATCGGTGGCTTTCGTCTCCTTCTTGAACATGTGGCCACCGATGTCGTGCCCCCAGTAGCCGTAGTTGACGTTGGACGAGGTGGCCGTGAAATAGGGCAGGAAGGCCAGCGTCTCCCACTTGGCGTAGGTGTCGCCCGAGAATGCCAGCGGATAGCGGTGCGATCCGAGGCCGCCCCAGCGGTGGTAGATGAAGGGCCGCAGCGCGGGGTTCTGCTGCTCGGCGTGGTGGAAGAAGGTGTAGTTGAGCCAGAAGGTGTTCGAAAGTCCCGGGGTGAATTTCGACTCCATCCACTGCTGCCAGTCGAGCCACCAGAAATCGACGCCCTGGCGCTCCATCGGGTTCAGTACGGTCTTGAAGTAGGCGTCGGCCCATTTTTGTTCGTCGATATGGAACGGCACGCTCTTGCCCTTTTCGGTCCATCCGTACTCCCGGGTGAACGGCTCGTAAACGTCTTCGTAGGGTTGGATGCCCGAGGCGGGGTGGAGGTTGAGCGCTACTTTCAGCTGCTCGTTTTCGGTCCATCGGAGGAAATTCGCGGGCGAGGGGAACAGCTCCTTCTGCCAGGTGTAGCCGGTCCAGCCGATGCGCTGTCCGTACTCGTCCTTGGCGGGATTTTTCTTGCGCAGGCCCCAGGTCTCGTGCCAGTCCATGTCGACGATCAGCACGTCGATCGGAATGTCGACCGACTTGAGTTTCTGCACCAGGTCGACGAACTCGTTGTCCGAATACTGCCAGTAGCGGCTCCACCAGTAGCCGAAGGTGTACTTCGGAGGCAGCGGCGCGCGGCCTGCGACGAGCTGGAAATCGGCGAGCGCCTGCTTGTAGTCGTGCCCGTAGGCGAAGAGGTAGAGGTCCTGGCGGTCGCCCGCGGGGCGCGCCTCGACCCACTCTTTCCAGGCGGAGCCGTCGGGCGTCAGCACGTGGCGGCCGCTGTCGTCGACCACCGACCATCCTGCGCGCGAAAGAAGCCCCTGCTCCATCGGTTCGCGCCCCAGCTTCCTGCCGTCGCATCCGTCGAGCGTGCGGGTCGTGCCCATGAGGTTCTGCGGGTCCTCCGTGCCGGGGGTCCATACGACCTCGCGGCCGTTGAGCCGGAAGACGGCTTTCAGGTTTTTGTCCGAAAACTTGCCGCCTTTGGTGTAGGTCAGCGTCAGGGCCGGGGTGGTGATCGTCAGCCGGGATTTCGTGTCGCGGACCTTGAAGTCCGGCACGGGCGTCTCACGGTTGACGAAGGTCAGCGTGGCGCGGTCCTCGAAACGGCCGTCCTCGCTCCACTCCATGCGGATCAGCTGCGGGGTGAGGACCGTGAAGCGTGCGTTGCCCGCCTCGACGACGGCCCGCGGGTCGGCCTTGGGATTCCCGGCCGCGGCTGCGCCCAGCGTCAGCCACAGGGCCGTAAAAAGAATTGTCGCTCTTTTCATAAGTTTATGGGGTTAGTTTGCTGAATAGACACATCCCGCAGGCAAAACGATGAGCCTGCGGCGCGATTTTTTTTGCGGAGGGGCTATGCGCCGCTGTCCGGCAGGGCGGCGGGGGCCTCGGAACGGTCGTCCGAATCCGCATCGCTGCCGGCAATTTCGAGCGTGCGCGCGGCATGCTGCCGCTTGGTTTGCAGGCGGGCGGTTTTGCGCAGGCGTTCGCCGACGCGGATGATGTTGTCGTTGCCCGTGCAGAGGCGTTTGTGGGCGTCTTCGTAGGCGTCGCGGGCCTTGTCCAGCGCCGTGCCGACCCCTTCGAGCGAGGCGGTGAAGGCCACCAGTTGTTCGTAGAGTTTCAGTCCGCAGGCGGCGATCTCCTTGGTGTTCTTGTCCTGGTCGTTGTATTTCCAGAGGTCGGCGACGAGTTTGAGCAGGGCGAAAAGGTTCGTCGGCGACGAGATGATCACCTTTTTGTCGTAGGCGTCGGACCAGATGGCCGTGTCGTTCTGCAACGCTGCGAGGAACGCCGGTTCGTTGGGGATGAACATGATGACGAAGTCGGGCGAATTGAGCCGCCGCTGGTACTCCTTGCGGCCCAGTTCGGTGACGTGCTGCCGCACCGAGGCGATGTGCGCCGCGAGATAACGCCGCCGCTCCTCCTCCGTGTCGGCCGAGGAGTAACCCACGAAGGCCGTGAGCGAGACTTTCGAGTCGATGACGATGTCCTTCTTCTCGGGCAGGTGCAGCACCACGTCGGGCCGCAGGTTGCGCCCCTCCTCGTCCTTGATGTTGTACTGCGTCTGGTAGTGGATGCCCTTCGAGAGGGCCGAACTGTCGAGGATCGTTTCGAGCAGCATCTCGCCCCAGTCGCCCTGCACCTTCGAATTGCCTTTCAGGGCGTCGGTCAGGTTCCGGGCCTCGGTGGAGATCGTCTGGTTGAGTTCCATCAGGCGTTTGAGTTCCGATTTCAGCTCGCCCCGCTGGGAGGTCTGCGTGGTGTAGATCTCCTCGACGCGCTTGCGGAAGTCGACGATGTTCTCCTTGAACGGTTTCAGAAGGATGTCGATCGACTCCCTGCTGGTCTCCTTGAACCGCTGCGACTGCTCGCCCAGAATCTCCGTCGCGAGGTTTTTGAATTGCAGGCGGAAACGCTCTTCGAGCTGTTCGCGTTCGGCTTTCTCGGCGGCGCGCTCCTCGGCGTTCTTTTGTTTCAGGCCGGCGATTTCCGCCTGGGACGAGGCGCGCAGGGCGGCCAGTTCGGTTTCGGTGCGCAGCCGCGTTTCGATCTGCACGCGGATGTCCGCTTCGGCTTGCAGGCGGGCCTGCTCGGCGGCGGTCTTGTCGGCACGCAGGTGGCCGGCTTCGCGGCGGGCGGCGGCGAGCATGGCCCCGAGCGCCGCCGAGAGGGCGCCGAGCACGATGATTGCAAGAATGAATGCGGTGTTCATACTGACAAAGGTAGAATTTTCCGTGGAATTTTTCGTATCTTTGACCGACAAACTCTTTGATTCATGCAACGTATAGTAGCCCCTTCGATGCTCTCGGCCGACTTCGGCCATCTGGAGCGCGATACCCGGATGGTCGACGCCAGTGCGGCCGAATGGGTCCATATCGACGTGATGGACGGCGTTTTCGTCCCTAACATTTCATTCGGGTTTCCCGTGCTGAAAGCCATCCGCAAGGCGACGGCGAAATTTCTCGACGTGCACCTGATGATCGTCAGCCCGGAAAAATACGTCGCGCGCTTCGCCGAGGCGGGGGCCGATCTGGTGACCTTCCACCTCGAAGCGACGGACGACCCCGCGGGGTGCGTCGCGCTGATCCGCCGGGCCGGAGCCAAAGCGGGCGTGTCGATCAAGCCGGCGACGCCGGTGGAGGCGCTGCGCGAGGTGCTGCCGCTGGTGGACCTGGTGCTGGTGATGAGCGTCGAGCCGGGGTTCGGCGGACAGTCGTTCATCCCGGGGTCGCTGGAGAAGATCGCGCAGCTGCGGGCGATGGCCCGGGAGATGGGTCTCGAAACGATCATCGAGGTCGATGGAGGCATCTCGGCCCGCAACGCCGGAGCGGTTTACGGGGCGGGCGCCGACGTGCTGGTGGCCGGCAGCAGCGTTTTCGGAGCCGAAGATCCGCAGGCCGAGGTCGTGAAGATGCTCAACGCCTGACCGGAGGGTCCGTCCGGAAGAGCGCAGGGGATTTCATTTCGGAAAAAACACTCCGTCAGCGTCCGGCGTGCCGGGCCGTCTCGGCGTCGAGCAGGCGGCGCAGTCGGCGCAGGAGCGCATCGTCGCGGAACCACTCCGCGCCATAGGTCAGGTTGAATTCGTAATCGAAATCGGCGGGATTGGCTCCCTGATTGTGCTGGAGGATGGTCTCGGCCTTGTCGAGCGCCTTGACCCAGCGGGCTTCGGGCGTGGCGCAGGCTTCGTACTCCTCCCAGAGCGTCCGGATGCGTGCTGCGGCTTCTGCGGGCAGCAGGGGCGTGAGCCGCTCCATGGCCGCAAGTTCCGCCGCGGCCTTGGAGGCGGGGTCGCACTGCGCAACGGCCGGGATGTCGCCTTCGTAAGCCTCCCCGAGGTCGTGGACCAGGCACATCGCAAGGACCCGAGGCAGGTCGAGTTCCGGTTTTTCGTCCGCAAGGACGAGGGCCAGCAGGGCCAGCCGCCACGTGTGTTCGGCGGTGCTTTCGTGCCGTCCGGTCGAGGTGCGGGCCGAGCGCAGGACGTTTTTCAGCCGTTCGGCTTCGCGCATGAATTGCAGGTATCGTTCCAGTTTTTCCATCTCCGGGATTCTGTTTCGGGACCGTAAAGATACGATATGTCGGATTAAATCGCTAACTTTGCGGTGTTTTTAGATTCGCCATGATTTCATTAGACAACCTTACCGTCAGTTATGGGGGCTGGACCCTTTTCGACAATATTTCGTTCCTGATCAACCCGAAGGACCGCATCGGACTGGTGGGCAAGAACGGAGCGGGCAAAACCACGCTCCTGCGCATCATCACGGGCGAACAGCAGCCCACGTCGGGCGCCGTGACGCTCAACGGCGACTGCACGATCGGATACCTGCCGCAGACGATGCGCGTGGCGGACACCACGACGCTCGCGGAGGAGACCGCCAAGGCCTTCGAGGAGGTGTTGCGGCTCGAGGCCGAGATCGAGGCCCTGACGCGCGAGATCGCCGAGCGCACCGACTACGAAAGCCCCGAATACGAACAGCTCCTGCACCGTCTGAACGACGCGCAGGACCACTATCATATCCTCGGCGGCGAGACCCGCGACGCGGACATCGAGAAGACGCTGCTGGGCCTCGGGTTCAAACGGTCGGATTTCGGGCGCGCCACGAGCGAGTTCTCGGGCGGCTGGCGCATGCGTATCGAGCTGGCGAAGCTGCTGCTCAGGCGGCCCTCGATCTTCCTGCTGGACGAACCGACGAACCACCTCGACATCGAGTCGATTCAGTGGCTCGAAGAGTATCTCCGGAATTACAACGGCGCGGTGCTGCTCATTTCGCACGACCGCGCCTTTCTGGACAACGTCACCAACCGCACGGTCGAACTGTCGCTGGGCAAGATCACCGATTACAAGGTCTCCTATTCGAAATACGTCGTCCTGCGCGCCGAGCGGCGGGCGCAGCAGATGGCGGCCTACGAGAACCAGCAGCGGATGATCGAGAAGACCGAGGAGTTCATCGAGAAATTCCGTTACAAACCCACCAAGTCGAACCAGGTGCAGTCGCGCATCAAGCAGCTGGAGCGGCTGGACCGTCTCGAGATCGAGGAAGAGGACCTCGCCACGCTCAACATCAAGTTCCCGCCCGCGCCCCGCTCGGGGCAGATCGTCGCGGAGATCAGCGAGGCCGGCATGTCGTTCGGCGAGAAACATGTCTTCAGCGGCGCGAATTTCGTCATCGAGAAGGGCGACAGGATTGCGTTGGTAGGCCGCAACGGCGAGGGCAAGACGACCCTCGCACGCATGCTGATCGGCCAGCTGACGCCCACCGAAGGGTCGGTGCGCCTCGGGGCGAACGTCAATATCGGCTATTACGCCCAGAATCAGGACGATCTGATGGACGGCGATTTCACGGTCTACGACACGCTGGACCGTGTGGCCGTGGGCGACATCCGGACCCGCCTGCGCGACATTCTGGGGGCGTTCCTGTTCCGCGGCGAGGACATCGACAAGAAGGTCAAGGTCCTCTCGGGCGGCGAGCGGGCGCGTCTGGCGATGGCCCGCATGATGCTCGAACCGCGCAACCTGCTGGTGCTGGACGAGCCGACGAACCACATGGACATGCGCTCGAAGGACATCCTCAAGAACGCCATTATGAAGTACGACGGCACGGTGGTCGTGGTGTCGCACGACCGCGAATTCCTCGACGGCATGGTCGAGAAGGTCTACGAGTTCCGCGACGGCGGGGTGAAGGAGTATCTGGGCGGCATCTACTATTTCCTCGAAAAGCGCAAGCTGGAGTCGTTGCAGGAGATCGAGCGGCGCGACGCTCCGGCCAAAATGCCTGCGAAAGGCGACGAACCGAAGCCGGCCGTATCCGGAAAGCTCTCCTACGAGCAGAGGAAGGAGCAGGAGAAGCAGCTGCGCAAAGCGAAAAAGGTCGTGGAGACGATCGAGGCGGAGCTGGCCGACATCGAGAAGCGGATCGCGGAGTACGATGCGCGGTTCGCCGCCGCGACCGAATACAACGAGGCCGACTACAAGGCTTACAACGAACTGAAAACCCGTTACGACCACCAGATGCACGAGTGGGAGAAGGCGTCGTATGAACTGGAAATCATCGAAAACGAGTGATTCCCAATTCTCTCGGGCACCTTTCGAACTTCCCTCGCCGGTCGAGACAGTCACATACGTGGAGTATGCTCCTGCCTTGCCTGACTCGCGAAACTCAAAATATGCTCCGCGATAATCGGAAATCGGGAATGGCGAAGAACGAACAAAGCAAATATACCTAACTATGGATAGCAACCTTATTTTCGGGATTCGTCCCGTGGCCGAAGCGATCGAGGCCGGAAAGCAGATCGAGAAACTCTACATCCGCAAGGGAGCCGAAGGGCAGCTGATGCAGGAGCTGAAAGATCTTTGCATGCGCCACCGTCTGCATTATCAGGAGGTTCCGGTCGAGAAGCTCAACCGCCTGACGCGCGGCAACCACCAGGGCGTCGTGGCGCAGACCGCGGCCATCGAGTATGTGCAGCTGACCGACATTCTGGAACGCGTGCCCGAAGACGAGACGCCGCTCGTGGTGTTGTTCGACGGGGTGACCGACGTGCGGAATTTCGGGGCCATCGCCCGCTCGGCCGAGTGTGCCGGGGCGCACGGGCTGATCACGCCGCTGAAGAACTCGGCGCCCGTGAACGCCGAGGCGATCCGCTCGTCGGCCGGTGCGCTGACGACGATTCCGGTGTGCCGCGTCGGTTCGGTCCGCAATACGCTCAAGGCATTGCAGGCGGAGGGCTTTCAGGTCGTGGCCGCCACGGAGAAGAGCCGCAAACTGCTCTACGATGCCGATTTCCGCCGTCCTACGGTGATCGTGATGGGCGCCGAGGATACGGGTATCTCGAAAGAGGTGCTCAAACTCTGTGACGAGCAGCTGGCCATTCCGCTGATCGGCCACATCGAGTCGCTCAACGTCTCGGCCGCGGCGGCCGTGATGCTGTTCGAGGTCGTGCGCCAGCGCATCGGGCCGGAGAACTGAAAGGAGGAGACGGAGTCCCGTCATTGCGAGGAGCGCAGCGACGCGGCAATCTTTGCGGCGTTACGACACTCTCCGCAGATGGCCGCGGCATCTGACGACGCCTCGCCATGACGAACGAATATGCAAAGCCGATAATCAAAATCATAATTCTGTGAAAGCCAAACTCGAATACTGCCTGCGCTGGCTCCGCGAAGGGGCCGTGCGGGTCGTGCGGTCGTACCCGGTCGAAACGCTCCTGGCGCTCTACGCCTGCATCCGGTGCCTGCTCACCTACGAACTCGACTGGAGCGAGGAGGAATTGTTTAATAGACTCGGCCTCGTGCCGCTGTTCTTCGCTCTGGCGCTTGCCGTCAACAACCTGGCGGGGCGCGGACCGTGGCGGAAAGTCTATTGGGTCGTGTGGGCGCCGATCGTGCCGCTGACGCTTTGGAGCGGTCTCGGCGACTGGATCGAAAGCGCGTCTTTCCGCATTTCGCTCGGCATACTGGCGCCGCTGCTGTTGCTGTTGAGCCTGCGGGCCGTGCGCAACGACCGGTTCGTCAACGGCGCGCTCGTCTGGCTGCGCTCGGGTGCGCTGGCCCTGCTGTTCGCCAATGTCGCGCTGGGGCTGTTCTATGCGATACTCTATTCGGCGACCTATATCTTCGGCCTCGGCGGAGCGTGGATCGAACACGTCGCGGTGTGGTCCGTGACGATCTGCGAGACGCTGGCCGTGCCGCTGCTGTTCCTGATGATGGCCGACCGCTGGCGGGACGCCGAACTGCGCGGCAGCCGCATCCTCGAAATGCTGCTGAACTACATCGTGACCCCCGCGCTGCTGATCTACGCCGCGATCCTCTACCTCTACATGGCCAAAATCCTCGTCACGTGGACGCTGCCCGAGGGCGGCGTGGCCTATCTGGTCTTCGGGTTCACGATGACGGCGCTGGCCGTGAAGGCGCTGGGGCGGCTGCTTGAAAAACGGATTTACGACTGGTTTTTCGACCGTTTCAGCCTTGTGTCGCTGCCCGTGCTGACGCTGTTCTGGATCGGCGTGGTGCGCCGCACGAACGAATACGGCCTGACCGAACCGCGCGTCTACCTCGTGGTGTGCGGCGGTCTGATGACCCTCTGCGTGCTGTTGTTCCTTTCGCAGCGTACGGGCCGTTACCTGTGGGTGTGTCTTGCGGCATGGGTGAGCTTCGCCGCGCTGGCTTACGTTCCCTTCCTCGAGCCGGAGCGTATCGCCGTGCAGTCGCAGACGCAGCGCGCGGAGCGGGTGGCGGAGCGGCTCGGACGCCTCGGCGGGGACGGACGGCTGCTGCTGACGCCGATGCCGCTGGCCGATACCGTTTATAAGAAGGAGTACCGGAAACTCTACGAGTCGCTCGACTATATCCGCCGCGACAGCGCGGCTTTCGCCCGTTTCGGCGTGAAGGACCTCGACGATCTGGCCGCGATTTTTCCCGAAGCGATGCGCGATTACGTGAGGTGGGGCTATGATTGGAGCTGTGTCGATACATGTGTCGATACCAATATTATTGAACTGGAGGCGCCCGTTAATGTCCGGTTCGAGGTAAATGCGGAATATCCGCATTATTATACGAATCTCCGGAACTGGTACAACGATCATAGTTATGATGTCAGCAACGATACGCTTCGTCTGTTTTTGGGGGAGGAGTGTGCCGTGTACCGGATTTCCTGTCGGGATTTGCTGGAACGCCAGCTGGAAAGGAGCGGATTCGATCCGGCCGAAGCGTGCGAGCCTGCGCCGGAGCAGTTGCTGCGGCTGTTGGATTACCGCGATGACCGTTGCCGGATTCTGTTCGAAAATATTAAGTTGGAACGTACGGATTCTGCCGTTGTAATACAGGGAATGGCGATCAATGCTGTGCTGATGCGATGACCTCCCTCTATGTGCATCCCCGGCTGGGCGAGGTGACCCTCTCGCAGACCGTGCGCGCCCGCCGCATTTCGATTTCGGTGCGCGCCACGGGCGCCGTGCGGCTTTCGTTCCCCTGCGGGGTGCCGCAAAAACGGGCTTTGGATTTTCTGGAGCAAAAAGCGGAATGGATCGGGGCGGCGCGCGAACGGCTCGCCCGCAAGCGGGCATCCCTGCCTCCGCAGTTGCCGCCCGAGGAGCGGAAAGCCCGCATCGAGGAGCTGCGCCGTGCGGCGAAAGCCGACCTGCCGGGCCGCATCGGGCGGCTGTCGGAGGCGACGGGCCTGAAGTGCGAAAAACTTTCGATCCGCGCCTCGCGCACGAAGTGGGGGAGTTGCTCGGGGCGCAACCACATCTCGTTGAGCCTCTTTCTGATGACTCTTCCGGAGCACCTGCGCGACTATGTGATCGTCCACGAACTCTGCCACACGGTTCACCACGACCATTCGCCCCGTTTCCATGCCTTGGTCGACCGTCTGGTCGGAGGGCGTGAAAAAGCCCTTAACCGGGAGTTAAGGGCTTTCACGATTCGTTAGCGGGAATTTTCTATCGGGAGAGAGCCTGTTTCTCGCGTTTCCAGGTTGTGGCACAGAATGCCGTGGCAAGCAGGCTGGCGACAATGAACATCCAGAAGGTGGCGTTCCATCCCAGCGAGTTGTCGTTGGCGACCGAACCCATGACGATTTTCGCCAGCACGGCGTCGCCGAACAGGTAGCCGAACAACCCGACGAATCCTGCGGCCGTTCCGGCTGCATTCTTCGGCACGAGGTTCAGCGCTTGAATGCCGATCAGCGCCACGGGACCGTAGATGCAGAACCCGATTTCGCAGAGCGCCGTGTAGACGACCGTGCGGCCGATGGCGGCAGGGTCGCCGCCGAAGATTTCAGCCAGCGACTGGGCAATGGGAGCGGCTTTCCAATAGACCAGAATGCCGATCAGCACCAACACCATGTAGATCACGTTGGCCGGGGCGCAGCGTCCCTTGAAGAATTTGGCCGAGATCCATCCGCAGATGATCGTTCCGGGGACGCCCGCGTAGTTGTGCAGCGAGAAGGCCAGGTTGCTCTGCGAGGCATCCATGATATTCATCTCCTGCAGGTAGACCGGCGCCCAGTCGCTGATGCCGTAACGCACCAGATAGACGAAAGCGTTGGCCAGGGCGATGAGCCAGAGAATCTTGTTCTTGAAAATGTAGTCGACGAAGAGTTTTTTGAAGGGGATTTTCTGTTCTTCTCCCTTGGCGGCCTTTACCGCCGAGTAATCGTTGCGGTATTCGTCGATGGGAGGCAGCCCGCAGGCCTGGGGCGTGTCGCGCAGCGCCCACCAGCAGAAAACGGCCAGAAGAAGCGCCACGCAACTCGGGAAGATGAAGGCTGCACGCCACGTGTCGCCCCATCCCAGCATGGCGAAGATGGCGATTCCGGCGGTTACGAGCAGTCCCAGCGAGCCACTGCCGATCGTGTGCGACGTATTCCATACCGACATTTTGAAACTGCGTTCGTTCTGGGAGAACCAGTGGGCCATGATACGCCCGCAGGGAGGCCATCCCATGCCCGAAAGCCAGCCCACCAGCAGCATCAGACCGAAGATAATGCTTACGTTGATGCCGGGATTTGTGTGGCTGTAAGGGATCAGTCCCGTGCAAATCATCAGCAACGATGAGAGAATAAGTCCTACGACAAGGAATTTGCGTGCGTCGGAACGGTCGGAAAGGCTGCCCATGATGAACTTGCTGAAGGCATAGGCGATCGAGATCGCCGAACCCGCGAGTCCTACGCTGGCCTTGTCGAGGAGTCCCGACTCGATCATGCCTGGCGCTGCGAGCGAAAGATTCTTGCGCACCAGATAGTAGGCTGCGTATCCCAGAAACGCACCCAAAAATACGCGCAGACGCATCTGCGCGTATTTGGCCGGGATTTTGTCCTGGGAGAGCCTCGGTTTGGGAGCCGGAGGATTAAAAAAATTGAACATTTTAAGCTTGGGTTAAAGTCCGTTTAAGCTTCAAAGATATAATTTTTCGCCATCTTCGTGAAACTTTCGACCTGCGCATCGATCCATGCCTGGTCGCGGCCCAGTTCGCGGGCCATCGTTTCGGCGACCTTCGGGGCGGCGGCCATCGCCTCGCGGGCGTCGACGAACAGCAGCCGCACGCGGCGCGCCAGCACGTCCTCGACCGTGAGGGCCATCTCCTCGCGCACGGCCCAAACCACCTCGGCAAGCGTGTAGCCGAACTTCGGAGAGAGCTTTTCGCCCAGCGCCGGGTTTTCCTTGATCAGATTCAGGATCTTCGGCTCGTCCGAACCGTAAACGTACATATGGTCGGCGAGGTTGGGATTCTTGCGGTAGCCGTGGATGTGGAATTTCTTGGTCACGCACTTGCGCCGGGGAAGTCCCGCTACTTCGATGGCCTTGTCCACCGTGTCCTCGGCCATCAGGCGGTAGGAGGTCCACTTGCCGCCGGTGATCGTCACCAGACCGTTGTCCGAGGTGATGACCTTGTGGCTGCGCGAAATCTCCTTCGTGTTCTTGCCCTCCTTCTTGGGCGCCGCCAGCGGACGCTGACCCGCGAATACCGAGAGGATGTCCTTGTAGGTGGGCGCCGGGTTCATGTAGAGTCCCGCGGTGCCGAGGATGAAGTCGATCTCCTCCTTCAGCGGACGCGGCTCCTCCTCCGGGGTGGGGCGCACGATGTCGGTCGTTCCGACCACGACCTTGTCGTGCCAGGGCACGGCGAACAGCACGCGGCCGTCCGAGGTCTTGGGAACCATGATCGCATAGTCGCTCTGCAGGAATTTCATGTCCAGCACGAGGTGCACGCCCTGGCTCGGGGTGACCATCTTGCGGTGTTCGGGGCTGTCCATGTGCATGATGTCGTCGACGAAGCAGCCGGCGGCGTTCACGACGCTGCGCGCCTTGATCGAATACTCCTCGCCGGTGGTGTTGTCGACGAACTTCACGCCGGCGACCTTGCCCGCCTCATTGTGCAGGATGCCCGTCACGGTGGCCTCGTTGACGACCGTGCCGCCGTTCTCGACGCAGGTCTGGGCGAGGTTGATGGCCATGCGCGAGTCGTCGAACTGTCCGTCGTGGTAGACCACGCCGCCCTTCAGCCCCTTTTCGACCGAGGTGGGGATGTATTTCATCACTTTCTTGGCGGAGATGTACTTCGAACGTCCGTAGCCGAAGCCGAACGAGAGCAGATCGTAGAAGGTTAGGCCGCAGAAGTAAAGGAAATTGTCCCAGTAGCGGTAGTTCGAAATGACGAACGCCTGGTCCTTCACCAGATGCGGGGCGTTGGCCTTCATGCGGCCGCGCTCGCGCAACGCTTCAAGCACCAGCATCACGTCGCCCTTTTGCAGGTAGCGCACGCCGCCGTGCACGAGTTTGGTCGAACGGCTCGACGTACATTTCGCAAAGTCGGTCTTCTCCAGGCAGGCTACGCTCATGCCGCGCGTGGCTGCATCCACCGCGACGCCGAGTCCGGTCGCACCGCCGCCTACGACTACCATGTCCCAGATTTTGCCCTTGTCGGACAACTTTTTGATTTGTGATGCTCTTTCCATAAATATCGGTTTGATGATTGATTTCGTTTCGGAACAAAAGTACAAATCATTTCGGCGATTTCAAAATAAAAAACCTTTTAATTTGAAATATTCTGATCGGGCATGCAATTTCTTGCGGGAGGGAAAATAATCGCGGCGGAATGTTCGTGTTTCGAATATTTTTCGTATATTAGTCTCTCAAAACTTTAAAATTTTAATTGCGCATGAACAAACCAGGTGAAGAACCACTTTTGAGCCTTCCGGAACGGCACAGCCGTATTTTGTCGCTGTTGCAGCAGAACGGCTCGATTTCGGTGACACAGCTCTCCGAGCTTTTCAAGGTTTCGGAAGTGACCATCCGCAAGGACCTGTCCTACCTCGAACAGCAGAAGAAACTCTACCGGACGCATGGCAGCGCCATTCTTATAAGCCCTTATATCAGCGATCGCCACGTCAACGAGAAAGAGAAGAAGAACGTCGCCGAGAAGCGGGCGATCGGTGCCGCCGCCGCCGCCCTCGTGTCGCAGGACGATTCGATCATCATCGCTTCGGGCACGACGATGGCCTTTCTGGCCCGGGAGATCAAACCCGTAGGCCGCCTGACGGTCATCACGGCGGCGGTTCCCGTGACGCAGATTCTCTCGCAGCACGCCGATGTGGACGTCATCCAGCTGGGCGGCATCACCCGGAGCAGTTCGGTTTCGGTCGTGGGACCCTTTGCCGAGGCGATGCTCCGCAATTTCAATTGCAGCAAGCTGTTCGTCGGTGTCGACGGCATCGATACCGAGTTTGGGCTGACGACGACCAACATGCTCGAGGCATCGCTGAACGATGCGATGATCAATGCCGCGCAGAAGGTCGTGGTGCTGGCCGACAGTTCGAAGTTCGGGCGCCGCGGATTCAGCAAGATCTGCGACCTGGAGGCGGTGGACCGCATCATCACCGACAGCGGCGTGCAGCCCCTCTATCTGGAGCGCCTGCGCGAACGCGGAATCGAGGTGACGGTGGTGGATGTCTGATATGCCATTCTTCCCCGAACGTGGAATCATAAAAAAGCGGCCGTGAACATCACGGCCGCTTTCAGGTTAAGCGAAAAATAGAGGTTCGGCACGGTTTATCATTTCGGTTCCGGTTTACGGTAAAAGTCACCTGCATGTTGGAAGTCGAATCCTATCATTTTTTCATTATACGTGTCTTTCATTTTGGAAATCGTGATCTCTATTTTGATATTTGTCCAATGTGCCGGATTAGCTACCGTAGGCTTTTTATCATAAAATTGGTAATAATCCGCATTCGGAGTTTCGATGACGTATGCAGGTGCGCCGCAATATTTCTCGATCGCCTGGACGACCTCTTCCCGCGTGGCCGTCTTACTCTTTAAACCGAAAACGGCAAAGTCCGAGATATTGTGCCAATTATCGGAACGCGGTCCGATGCTGATGCTGTTTACAAGGCAGTCGGCTTCATCGAGTTCCTGCGCCGTGGGGTTGAATAGCGTAGCCTCGATTCTCTCTCCCTTCCCGTTGGTTAAAGTTACGGCCCAAAATTCGTTTTCGCCGGTAGGAGGAATTTTGGTGTTGACTGAGCCGCTTTTATAATTCGAGGTCTGCATCAGGTCGATAAGTTTGCAGGGAAATTCGATTTTGCAACCGTTGAGAACAAATCCCGACTCCCAGAACGCCTCCGGGATGTTTACAATGTCTGTTTGTGCAATGACCGCATCTCCTGGCCCGAGGCTCAGCAATCCCAGCATCAGTAGCGCTTTTTTATACATATCTTTAGCGGCTGTCTGACGAATCGGCCGGTCGTTATTTCAGCAGGGCCTGCAAACGCTCGGGATAGTCGGTGGTGATGTAATCCACGCCCAGGTCGATGAAGTATTTCATGTCCGCTTCCTCGTCCACGGTCCAGACGTTGACTTCGAGTCCCAGGTCGTGGGCCTGCTTCACCCATTCGGGGTTTTTGCGGAGCACCTTCATCGAGTAGTCGATGCCGGCCAGCCCCAGTTTCTTGATGCTCTTGGGAGCCAGGTCGCCGTTGAGGTAGTAGATTTTGGTGTCGGGAATGAGCTTCTTGAATGCCATGCAGGCGTTGATCGAGAAGGCGATGATCTCCGTCTGGTCCAGCACGCCGTATTTCTTGAGCTGCTTGACGATCTTTTTGGCGGCGAGGTCTTCGCGGTTGTAATCCGAAAGCGACTTCATTTCGAGAATCAGGCGCGTGTCGGGTTTCGAGGCGACGAGTTTCAGGTAGGCGTCGAACGTGGGGATGTTCTCGCCGTTGGGCAGCACGATGGCCGTGATCTCCTTGGCGGTGGCTTTCTCCATGTTGACGTCCGTGCCTTTGTAAATGCGGTCGTGGTTGACGATCAGTTTGTCGTCGGCGGTGAGCCATACGTCGATTTCCGAGCCGAAGACACCGACGGCGTCGGCTTTCGTGAACGAAGCGATCGAGTTCTGCGCCGATTCGGGGGCTGTCCAGTAACCGCGGTGTGCGATTACCTTGGGTTGGGCTGCGACGGCGCCTCCTGCTAACAGCATGGCGGCGGCCAAAATGAGGTTTTTTGTCATATCGTTTGAAATGTTAGTTGGTGACTTCTGAAACGAAACTATTACAAAGGTAGCAAACATTTCCGGATTTACAAGTCGAAAGGAAGGCAAAACTTTCGTTTGCATAAGGATGTCGCCGCAGCCGTTTTCGGGGATTCCGGGCATGAAATGGTCGATTTTTATTGTTAATTGAAGCAAAATTATGCCGGGCGTCACGGATTTTTTCCTATCTTCGTGCAATCCGAATCCGGATACTCAAACTTAAAACCACAAAATAAGAGCCATGAAAGAAAAAGTCAGCAAGAAATTCAATGAACTTTACGGCGAAGGAGCCATCCTGTTCGCTTCTCCGGGCCGCATCAACCTGATCGGCGAGCATACGGACTACAACGGGGGCTTCGTCTTCCCGGGGGCGGTCGATAAGGGTATTGTCGCGGCGATCCGGCTCAACGGCACGGACAAGGTGCGCGCTTATGCGCTCGACCTGGGCGAAAGCTCGGAGTTCGGTCTGAACGAGGCGGACAAACCGGCCGAGAGCTGGGCGTGCTACATCTTCGGCGTCTGCCGCGAGATTCAGAAGCGCGGCGGCAAGATCGGCGGTTTCGACACGGTGTTTGCCGGAGACGTGCCCCTGGGCGCCGGCATGTCGTCGTCGGCAGCGCTGGAATCAACCTACGCCTTTGCGCTGAACGACCTCTATAACTGCGGTATCGACAAGTTCGAACTGGCGAAGATCGGTCAGTCGACCGAGCACAACTACTGCGGCGTGAACTGCGGCATCATGGACCAGTTCGCCTCGGTGTTCGGCAAGAAGGGCAACCTGATCCGTCTGGACTGCCGTTCGCTGGAATACGCCTACTTCCCGTTCGACCCGAAGGGCTATAAGTTGGTTCTGCTGGATTCGCGCGTGAAGCACGAACTGGTAGGCTCTCCGTACAACGACCGCCGCGCTTCCTGCGAGCGCGTTGCGAAAGTGCTGGGGCAGGAGTTCCTGCGCGGCGCCACGATGGAGCAGCTCGAAGCCGTCAAGGATCGGATTTCGGAGGAGGACTACAAGCGCGCCCGCTATGTGATCGGCGAGGAGAAGCGCGTTCTGGACGTATGCGAAGCGCTCGAAAAGGGCGACTACGAGACGGTCGGCAAGCGCATGTACGAGACCCACTGGGGCATGTCGAAGGACTACGAAGTGTCGTGCGAGGAGCTGGACTTCCTGGCGGAGGTCGCCGAGGAGTGCGGCGTGACGGGTTCGCGCATCATGGGCGGCGGCTTCGGCGGCTGCACGATCAACCTGGTGAAGGACGAGCTTTACGACAACTTCATCGCCACGGCCAAGGAGAAGTTCAACGCCAAATACGGCCACGAACCGAAGGTTTACGAGGTGGTGATCTCCGACGGTTCGCGCCGGCTGTAATTTTCGATGATTGCGGCGCATCTGCCGCAATCATCCCCCCCGAACGGGACGAATGGAGCATACGTCATCCATTCGTCCCGTTTTTACGATGTATGCCTCGCTGATCAAAAACGACGGAACTTTCGGGGGGGGGCAATCCGTGGACGGCTTCGGTCGAATTGAAAACAGCGGACTCTTGTGGTCCGCCCTTTTCGTTTTTGCAGGCTATATGAAAAACGCCATCGCCGAGAGCAGTTTGCGCAATTCGGCCAGCGCTCCCGAGATGTGGTACTGCACGGTCTTGGGGCTGATGTTGAGCGCCTCGGCGATATCGTTGTAGGACATGTTCTCGTAACGGCTCATGCAGAAAACCCGCCGACGCTGCTCGGGCATGTTGCGGACCGCCAGGTCGATCATCTCCAACAGGTCGTCCGTCGACACGCTTTCGTCGGCCTGGGGCGCGGCGGGACTCTCCGCAGCTCCGGTTTCCGCCTGATATTTGGACTCTACCTGCCGGTGCTTGTAGGCATTGAAGATGGCATTGCGCGTCATGCGGAACAGATAGCGCCGAAACGAAAGGACGGCCCCGAGTCCCCGGCGCTGTTCCCAGATTTTCAGGAAAATATCGTGCGTGACATCTTCGGCGTCGGTCCGGTCTTTGAGCAGCCGGAAGGCGAAATCACGGACCTTGGAGGCATAGCGCAGGTAAAGGATATCCAATGCTTCGGAATCCCCGTCACGGAGTTTTTTCAGGATAATATGTTCGTCGCAATCCATAGTCGGTCGGTGCAAATATAGATTTTAAGCGAATAAATTAAAAATCTTTTCTCCTTTTTTCACGATTTTTTAACGGAACGGCGGAAATATAAAAAAAATTGTACGAACTGACTGGCCATCGCCGCCGGCAAGTTGTCTTATTTATGGAACCGGCTCCGAAAACAACTATTTAACCTAAAAAACTCAACATGAAAAAACAGCTACTATTCATTGCGGTCCTGTTGTGCGCATGTCTGGCGGGCAGCTGCAAGGACGACGATCCGGCGGCCCCCGACAGTCTTTACATGCACAGCACGTCGGGAACCGTAGAGGCCGCTGCCGGCACACAGTCCGTGACGATCTACACCACCTGCGGTTGGAAGGCCACCGGCGACGACTGGATCACGATCGAACCCCTTTCGGGAGGCGAAAAGGGCATTTTCGCCGTTCACCTCAGCTTCGGGGCCAACGACACGGGCGCACTGCGCACCGGCCGGGTCGTCTTCGAGGCCGGGACCTATTCGGAAACCTACACCCTGACGCAGAAAGCGCAATAAACCGCAGCCCCTCTAAAACCGGCACACGATGAGCAAAACGGAACGCAAGCGAATCATCGACTACATATTCCGCCATCCGGACACCCCGGAAGACATCCGGCAGCAATTCGAGCGCTGGATGCTGGCCCGGGAGCACGACTCCGGGATCGACGAAATCCTGTGGGACATCTGGGAAAACCATGCGGCGCCCATCTCGGAAGAGGAGGACCGCAGGGGACTCGAACGGCTCCGGGCATCGCTCCGCGCAAGCCGGGTCCGCACGCTTCCACGCCGCGTCCTGCGCTATGCAGGCATGGCCGCCGCCGTCGTGCTGGTATTCCTCGGAGGCTATTTCGCCGCCACGCAGACACTCGCACCCGAAAAGGAGGTCACGCTGCTGACTGCCAAGGGACATGTCGGGGAGTTCACCCTGCCCGACGGGACAAAGGTGTGGCTCAACGGCGAAAGCCGGTTGAAGTACAACGCGGAATTCTCGGGCAGGACCCGCGACGTGGCCCTGACGGGCGAAGCGTTCTTCGAAGTCCGGAAAGACACGCTGCGGCCGTTCCGCGTCAGCATGAACGATTTGCAGGTCGAGGTGCTGGGCACCTCGTTCGACGCCATGAACTACGCGTTCGGATCGAGCGAGGAGATAGTGCTCAAAACCGGCTCGGTGAAGATCTCCGGGGAGCATCTCCGAAGCCCCGTGACGCTGCGTCCCGACGAGCGGTTCTCGCTCGACCGGCTTTCGAAACGCGCCTGCGTCGAAAAGGTCGACGCGCGGAATTACAGCCAGTGGTTCTCGTCGCGTCTGATCTTCGACAACACGCCGCTGAAAGACATTATCATCAACCTCGAACGGAGGTACAATATCGAAATCTCCCTCTCTTCGAACATCTCGCCTGAAAAACGACTGTCGCTGGTCGTTTGCCACGAACCGCTGGAAGACCTCATGGAGGTAATGTCCTCGCTGATGTCGATCCGCTACCGCATAGACGGCAACCGCGTCCTGATCACCCAGAGATAAACCCTGTAACATAGACGGTCTGTCCCGAAACCTCCCGCAACAAGAGGCTCCGGCATACCCTTTCATTTGAAAAATCGAATCAAACACAAATCGAAACTATCATGAATGAACTCAACGTTTTGAAAAGGATCTGCCGGCATCTGTTCCTGGCGGTCCTCCTCTGCGCGGTGTCGGCCGCCACGGCTTCGGCCCAGGTCCCGACCGTCACCGTCGATGCGAAGAACGTTACCATCAAAGAGCTGTTGCAGCGCATCGAAGCCAACAGCCAGTACACGTTCGCCTACATCGACGCCGACATCAACCCCGACAAACGGGTGTCGGTGAAGGCCGTCAACCGCAGCATCGCCTCGATCATCGCCGAGGTGCTTCCCAATGTGAATATGGAAGTTAAGGGGCTGAAAATTGTCCTCACAGCCAAACGGGGGGGGGAATCGCAGACCCGCCCGGCCGCTGACGCCGGACGCACCGTGAAGGGCCGCGTGACCGACGAAAGCGGCGCGCCGGTGATCGGCGCCACCGTCATCCTGAAAGGCACCACGATCGGCACGGCGACCAACGCCATGGGCGAATACGCCATCGACATCCGGCAGGCCGACGCCGTGCTGGTCTACTCGCTCATCGGCTACAACAAAGTGGAACTGGCCCTCGCCGACAACCAGACGCAGGCCGACGTTACGCTGAAAAGCGAGGCGATCGCCATGGACAACGTGGTGGTCGTAGGCTACGGCGTGCAGAACAAGCGCGACGTGACGACGGCCATCTCGTCCATCAAGGCCGAAGACTTCGCCGCCATGCCGACGGCCGATTTCCGCGACGCCATGGCCGCCAAGATGCCGGGCGTGCAGGTGCTCACCCTGGGCGGCCAGCCCGACGGCAACGTTTCGATCCGCATCCGCGGCATCCAGTCGGCCACGTCGGGCAACGACCCGCTCTACGTCATCGACGGCGTTCCGTGCGACGCCCGGGCCTTCTCGAACCTCGAAAGCAGCGACATCGAGAGCCTCGAAGTGCTCAAAGATGCCTCGGCGGCGGCGATCTACGGTTCGCGCGGCTCGTGCGGCGTCATCCTCATCACGACCAAACGCGGCGAGGGCGAACGCCCCGTCGTGAGCTATGACGGCCAGTTCAGCGTCTCGAGCGTCTCGAAGACGATCGACATGCTCAATGCCTATGAATTCGCCAAAATCTTCAAAGAGGCCCGCGACGGCGCCTACCTGTTCAACGTTCCGACGGGTTCGATCGACGACCCCTACGAGGACCGTCCCCAGACCTACCACCGCGTTGACCCGCTCATCACGGCCTACCTGCAGGACAAGACCGGCACGATGACCGACACCGACTGGCAGGACGCCATCTTCCGCACGGCCTATTCGACCAAGCACTCTGTATCGGTCTCGGGCCGCACCAAGACGCTGGGTTACTACATCGGCGCCAACTACCTCTACCGCGAGGGAACGATCATCGGGTCGGATTTCGAACGTTACAGCCTGCGGGCCAACATCGACGGCAAGCGCAACCGGCTGAAATACGGCGTCAGCTTCTCGCCCTCCTACTCGAAGACCAACTACATCTCCTCTGACACGCAGTACGGCGACGATGGTGTAATCGCCTCGGCACTGATGGCGCCTCCGGTCTTCCCGGTCTACAACACCGATGGCTCCTACAACTGGGACATGAACGGATTCCTGCGCGTCAACAGCTGGGACACCCAGACCAACGAGGTGCTCAACCCCGTGGCGCTGGCGCTCGAAATCGACGACGTGCGCGAGAAGATCAACATTCTGGGCAACGCCTACGTCTCCTATGAGTTCATCAAAGGGCTGGAATACAAATTCACGGCCGGCGGCGACTACTACTCCTACATCCGCAACTACTACCGCCCCTCGTACATCCCCCTGCGCGGCCATAAATATTACGACGATCTGTCAGCCCCCAAAGCGCAGAACAACATGAACTCCTATTTCCACTGGACGATCTCCAACCAACTTTCCTTCAACCGCACCTTCGGCGATCATTCGGTCAACGCCGTGGCGGTCTACGAAGCCGAGAAGCAGGGCATCCAGACCTCGCAGATCGTGGGCACCGGCACGGCCGGCGACGACAAGATCCGCACCACGAAGGGCAAGACCATCGACCTGACGGAGACCTACAACAACAAGTACGCCTACACCTTCGCCTCGTGGCTCGTGCGTGCGCAGTACTCCTACAAGGGCCGTTACATGGTTTCGGCCTCGATCCGCGGCGACGGTTCGTCGCGCTTCGCCCCCAACACCCGGTGGGGTTATTTCCCGGCGGCCTCCGTGGGATGGCGCATGAGCGACGAGAGCTTCCTGCGCGATGTGAAATGGGTCGACGACCTGAAAATCCGCGCCAGCGTGGGACAGACCGGTAACGCTCAAATCGGCAATTCTGAATACCTGGCGCTCTACGGCTCGACGAACATCGATCTCGGCAACGGACTCACTTCGCAGGTCTATCCCACGCAGATCGCTAACAACGACCTGGGCTGGGAGAAGAACACGCAGTACAACGTTGGTCTGGATGTCAGCCTGTGGCGCGGCACCCTCGGATTCACCGCCGACTACTACTATTCGAAGACGACCGACATGCTGTTCGACGTTCCCGTCTCATCAGTATCGGGCCTCACCTCGTCGAACGTCAACATCGGTTCAATGCAGAATAAAGGTATCGAGCTGGCGCTCACCTCGCGGCGCAGCTTCGGCGACTTTTCCTACGCCTTTGCCGCCAACTGGTCGCTCAACCGCAACAAGGTGCTGAGCCTCGGCGATGAGAACGCCGACATCATCAAAGAATCCTCCTACGCCGGCGGTTACTACCTCACGCGCGTAGGCCAGCCCGTCGGCTGTTACTACCTGCTTGTGCAGGACGGCATCTTCCACAACCAGGAGGAGCTGGACTCCTATCCCCATTTCGACACCACGACGATCGGCGACTTCCGCTTCGTCGACGCCAACGGCAACGGCATTCTCGAAAAGGACGCCGACCGCGTGATCGTAGGCAACTACATGCCCGATTTCTACTACGGCTTCTCGGTTAACCTCTCGTACAAGGGCTTCGACCTGGCGGCCAACTTCCAGGGCGTCTACGGCAACGAAATCCTGAACCTCGAACGCCGCTACCTGCTCAACATGGAGGCTTCGTCGAACATGATGAAGGAGTCGCTGCAACGCTATCCCTACGGCGAACTGAACCGCGCGACCCGCAAATCGAGCGGCAACAACGGCGCCTGTACCTCGACGTTCCACCTCGAAGACGGCTCCTACCTGCGCCTGCAAAACCTTTCGCTGGGATACACCTTCCCCGACCGCTGGACCCGCAAGGCCGGCATCTCGAAGCTGCGCATCTACGTGCAGGGCACGAACCTCTTCACGTGGACCGACTATTCGGGCTACAACCCCGAGGTCAACAAACGCTCGACGGACGCCCTGCGTCCGGGCGAGGACTACTGCTCCTATCCGCTGTCGCGCACGTTCAGCGTCGGTGTGAACTTTAACCTGTAATCAAAAATGACGATGACTATGAAACCGAAATATTTCCTTGCGCTGGGACTTCTCGTACTGGGTCTGGGCTCGTGCGGCGAAAGTTTCTTCGAACAGTACCCGAGCAACAACATCACCGAAGGCAACTTCTACAAGACCGACGACGACTTCAACCAAGGAGTCGTGGCGTGCTATGCCAAACTCAAAACCCAGATGAGCTTCCACCTCACGGAGATCGGCTACCGCGGAGACGAAAACGTCCTTGAATCGATGGCTGTATCGACGCAGAACCGCTACGACATCGACCATTTCGCTGAGACAGCTAACAACGGCATCCTGAACGACATCTGGAATGCCTGGTACAACGGCATCTATCGCTGCAACGACGTACTCGACCACATGACCGGAGCCAAGATCGCCAACTACGACAAATATCGCGGCGAATGTCTGTTCCTGCGGTCGTGGTGGTATTTCAACCTCTACCGCGTCTTCGGCGTGGTGCCCATCACCCGCACTGTGGTAACCCCAGCAGCTGCCAAACTCATCCCCCGCTGCACAGAGGAGGAGATGTACACGCTGCTGACCGAAGACCTTGCCGAGGCGGCCCGGCTGTTGCCGCCGACACCGGGTCCGGAAAAGGCCCGTGTGGCGAACATCGCGGCCTACACGCTGCTGGCGAAGGTCTACCTCACGTTCGGCAAGCCCGCCGAGGCCAAGACGGCCCTCGAAGAGGCGATGAAGAACACCTCCTACGGACTGGAATCGACGACGAAAAAGGTTTTCGACGTGGGTAACAAAATGAACCGGGAGATCATCTTCGCGCTCTACTACAACAAGACCAACGACAACGGCCACGGTTACTGGTACAGCGCCAACACAGATGTGTTGGCAGACATCAACAACCCCACACCAACCTTCAAGGCGATCTACGACAGCGAGAAGGACAACCGTCTACCGCTGATCAGCTCCTACACCAAGATTAAAGACAATCTCTTCGCCATGACCAAATGGTACGACACCTACGACGCAACCTACACAACGCAGGTGGGCAACGATTTCCCGCACCTGCGCTATGCCGACGTGGTGCTGATGTACGCCGAGGCGCTGGCCGAATCGGGAGGCAGCCTGGGCGACGCGCTGGAATGGCTCAATAAGACCCGCACGCGGGCCGGGCTCGACGAACTGACGACCGACGAGGTCAAAAGCCTAGCGGAGTTCCGCCGCGAGCTGGCCGCTGAACGGGGCCGTGAGTTCGCCCTCGAAGGCCACCGCTGGTTCGACCTCGTGCGGCTGGGGCTGGCCGTCGACTATTTCCGCGAAATGGGCTACTCACTCGATTCGCACAACCTGATCTTCCCGATCCCGCAAAACCAGATCGAAATCGTGAACAACCCGTCGATTCTCTGGCAGAATCCCGGTTTCAATTAACCAACCACTTAAGTCAGAACAAGCATGAAAAAGATAATCAACCTTTTGCTGATATCGTTCATCGCCGCGGGCCTCACCGCATGCTGGAGTGAGGATATCCCCGAAGCCGGAGCGGCCCGCCACCAGGTCACCGATCTCACCGCCACGCCGGGCGACGAGGAGGTACTGCTCTCCTGGAGCCTGCCCGAAGGCTGGAACCCGACGGACTTCATCGTCTACTACACCGATGCCGATTCGGAAACGGTCACCCTGCGCACGGGCGGCGAGATGAACTGCACGGTCGGCGGACTCGTCAACGACACGCAGTACACCTTCTACGTGCAGGCGGTCTACGGAAAACTCGTCTCGAACTACGTCGCCGCCGTCGGCAGACCCGCCACGACGCGGTTCCCGGTCACCGACCTCACGGTCGATGCGGGCGACTCGTTCGTGAGCCTCGCGTGGACCAAGCCCGCGACGACGGTGCTCTCCTACACGCTCTCCTACTACAACGAGGACACACCCGACAACGTCGAGCAACAGACGCTCGACAAGGACGCGACGAGCGTGACGCTTGACAAGCTGATCAACGACAAGAACTATTACTTCTCGCTGACGGCCAACTACGAAAAGGGCGCCTCGGAACCGGCCACCGCGAAAGCGATGCCGACCCTGGCGATCCCCTACATCCTCGACCGCGACAAGGCGGCCAAGAACCAGCCGATCACATTCTCGTTCAACACCGAAGACTACCCGACGGCCACCGACGTGAAGTGGACCTTCCCGGGCGACGTCGTGAAGGAGGGAACCGTCGTGAAATACGGACTGGGCACGGTCGGCACACAGACCGTGAAGCTGAACGCCACGATCGACGGCAACGCCCGCTCGTGGACCCTCGAGGTCGAAATCCGCGAATACGTCATCTACAGCACCGACTGGGCGCAGGACGGCTCGAACTACAACGGATTCAAAGGCACTTGTCCGGTGTTCTCGCCCGACGGAAAGACCGTCTACATCATCACCTTCAACAAAGTCTCCGCCCTCTACGCCTTCGACGTCGTGACAGGCAATGAGAAGTGGCGTTACCTACCAACCTCCAAATCAGGAAGCTACAACATGCTCACCGTGAATCCCGTGACAGGCGACATTTACTACGGCACGACAAGCGCTGGACAGTTCTATGCCATCACGCCGGAAGGCGAGTTGAAGTGGATCTTCTCCGAAGCCGGTTCAATGAAGAGCGCCGCCCCGGCCGTCAATGCTAACGGAACAGTGGTTTACATTTGTGATGCTTTGGGTAAAGCCTTCGCCATAGACGCTGCATCGGGACAAAAGAAATGGCAGTTTTCAGCAGGAGATGCCGGAAGGGGCCTGCTGGTTAACGGCAGCGAGCTGCTGATCGGAACGCAAACCGACGCTTTCTTCGTCAATATTGAAACCGGCGAACAAATCGCCAAGGTTACCCTTGGCTGCGAAATGTCCGACATCACCGGATTTGCCGTCAACAGCGACAAAACCCTTGCTTATTTTGGTGGCAGAAATGGTTATATAGGGGCCGTTAACATAAAAACACATGAAGCGATAAAATCGTTGGTAGTAGAGAAAGACAATCCCAACCTCCTTTATGAGCCCGTTGTGGCCCCCAACGGTTCGGTCTTCGCCGGTTCGAAAAACGGTTCGGTCTACAACGTGAAGGGCGACCTTTCGGCCGTCAACTGGGAGTACGTCCACACCGGCAGCTCCCTCGCTAACGCCTTCAATTACTCCCACCCGTGCGTCGACAGCGAAAACCGCTTCTACATCACTTCGGGACAGACCTCTAACACGACCTACATCTTCGATGCCAGCGGCAACGTGGTTGATTCTTGGACCTACGAGAGCGGCGACAACAACCAGAAGCAGATGGGCGGCAACAACTATCTCGACGGAGTCATTTATTCGGCTTTCATCGGCGGCTCAAGCAAGAACGGCGTTTTCGTCGGCAAATACGTCGGCGGCGAACGCGCATCGAGCTGGAGTACCCATGGCGGCGACATTTGTGGATCGTGCTGCGTCAAATAATTGAATCAAGAGACGCCGGGAATCCCCGGCGTCTCCTTTCACCAGCCAAAATAAAACAATGAAGAAACTACTGCTCATAACGATAACCTTTCTGCTGACTGCTGGATCCGTCCGGGCCGAATACCCCCTGGGCGTATCGCTCGGCATGGTGAAGGTCCCTGAGCCCGAAAAACTCGCGCAGATCAAAGCCGCGGGCATCGACCACGTGGAGGTTGTCTTCAACTATTTCTGGCGCAACGCTCCCGAGAACGAATGTTACACCCGGGCCTACCGCGTCAAGGCGCTGCTCGAAGAAGCCGGACTGAAAGTCTGGTCCTGCCACCTGCCGTTCAGCCGCCAGCTCGACATCTCGGTACCCGATCCGGCGCTGCGCGAACAGAACGTCGCGCTTATGGAGCGGATGATCCGCCTCGCGTCGATCTTCGGCCCGCAGCGGCTCGTGCTCCATCCCAGTTCGGAGCCGATCGCCGACGAAGAACGGGAGATCCGCCTGCAGAACTCGGCCAACTCCATCGGTCGCCTCGCGCTGTCCGCCAAAGAGATCGGCGCGGTGCTCTGCATCGAGAACCTGCCCCGCACGTGCCTGGGCCGCGACTCGGGCGAGCTTATGCGGCTCATCGCCGACTACCCCGAAGTCATGGTCTGCTTCGATTCGAACCACCTGCTCAAAGAGGAGCATGCGCACTTCTTCGAGGCCGTCGGCAACCGCATCGGCACGATCCACGCTTCGGACTATGACCGCAAGGACGAACGTCACTGGCTGCCGGGCGAAGGCGTCATCGACTGGCCTGATTTCCTCCGCCGCCTACAGGCTTCCGGCTACAAGGGAGTTTTCATGCACGAAGTCCGCGCCGGGGTGAACGCTACGCCCGAAAATGTCGTAAAAGCCTACAAAGAGGTCATTCTCGGCAAAATGAAAAAATAGCCCAATCAAATGCCACAAATATGAACAACATAATAAAATTCTATTTGCTCCGAGGCTTGCTACTTTTCTGCACAGGAATAGGATTACTCGCCGTGGGTTGTTCTAATGACAACGACAATTCGTCCCGCGAACTCGCTTCGAAAACCAATTTAACGCTAACGGAATACTACAATGAGCAAGGAACAATAACGGTGCCCGCCTGGGAGAGGAATAACAGGGCCGGACTGTTCGTTACGGACCAAAACGCTCCGGAAGCCGTCTATACAGCACCGATCCAGTCGGGATCACAAAAATCGCTCTTTCTCTTCACGCTCGACGCACCGCAACATGCAACTTCGACGGTCGTCGCATTTTGGCCCTCGGATGCCAATCTCCGCTGTGAAAACGGCACGTTAAAAACTGTCATCCCTACGATGCAAACGGGTTTTGTCACCCCGATTCTCGTCGGCAAGGCCACAGCACAACTCAATGCCTACGAGGGTTGCAGTATGGAACTGAAAAACCTTTTCTGCACGATGTATATCAGCGCCAAGAAAGGCCACTATTCAGTCAGCAAAGTGGTCATAAAGGCCAACGGCGGCGAAGCAATTGCAGGGGAATTCACCGTTGACATCGATGACTGGTCAACATCAGCATCAGAACAGACGATCACTGTAACACTGCCCACCCCCATGGATTGTTCACAGGAAACACAACTGATACCCGTTATGATCGCCCCTGCGACACTCTTGCAAGGGTATACTGTGACCATCTACGATTCCAAAGGCGAAGATATAGCTTTAATCAAAAAAACAGAACCGGTGACCTTGGAGGCCGGAGGCAAGCTCGACACTGATTTGATGGCAGGCCCGGCCTTCCCGAGCCAGTGGATCTTCTCGGCATCGACTGTCGGACAGTACAACTCCTCGTGGAGCGCTTCGAACATGCTTCCGTCGACCTCGGGCAGTTCGGGTTATATATCCGTCGTACGCGGCGAGGCCAACGTCGGGCGTGAATTCACCCGCACGGTCAATTCATACCGTCCCTCCGTCTCGACAATGGTCGAAGGTGACTACTGGCTCTACACCCTGCCCGTAAGGCGACTCGAAGCCGGTACGGCCGTAGAGTTCGACGCCACGATGGCCGGCGAAGCCAATTCGCCCAAATACTTCATCGTGGAGTATCTCGACGGAGGTGTCTGGAAGAGCGTCGAAGAGGACCTGCTCACCGCACCCGAGGACCCCTCGATCCGTTATTCCTACAAGTGCTCGGGCGTGGCCACAGGAACCAACTACCAGCACGCCAGCATCATGCAGACCATCCGTTTCACCGATCCCGTCGAGGGTGCGGTGCAGATCCGCTGCCGCGCTGTGGGTCCTTACACCTGCACGGGTGGTACACAAGACATTTCGGCTGACGACTCAGCAAGTCAATTACCCCAATTCGGGTTCTCGGGCTCTTATGTCCAGAACCTCGGCACGGCGGTCCCGGGCGACACGAAAAAGGTGCTCTGCCTCGGCAACTCGTTCTCCTATTACAGCAACCCGGCGTGGATGCTCAAAGAGATCGCCTGGAACGAAGGCCACTATCTCAATGTCAAGGGGCATTTCAAGGGTTCGCAGAATTTCGGACAGCAGTTGGGGCTGTCGTTCTCGACCGACGCCATCGACATCGGAGGCTACGACTACGCCTTCATTCAGGACCAGAGCCAGAATCCCGCGACCTACGGACGCGACGGCACGGCGTCAATAGCTGCCAACTGCACGGCATTGGCGGACAAAATTCGGGCGAAATCGGCCTCCTGCAAAGTCATTCTCGAACAGACCTGGACCTTCTCGGCCAGCAGCTACGGCGGATTCACCGACTTCGCGACTTTCGAAAACTACAATGCCAAGGGTGCACGTGCCATGGCAAAAGCCGCCGGAACGTGGATATCGCCGATCGGCGAAGCGTTCCGTATCGTGCGCGAAGGCTCTTCGGGCATCAACCTCTACCACACCGACAATAAGCACCAGTCGGTCTACGGCGCCTACCTGAAAGCCTGCGTCAACTACCTCGTGCTCTACGGGGAGGCGTTCGGCAGCTCGCCCGCCGACTGCGGCATCGAGGCATCGAAGGCCGCCTACCTGCGCAGCGTCGCCGAACAGGTCGTACTGGGACATGAAAACGAATACTTAATCCAACGATAACCGATGATACGAACAATCAACAAACTGCTGATCCTCGCAGCGGCTCTTTCGGGAGCCGCCTGCGGGGAGCAGGCCGGCACGCCGCAGGAAACCTTACCTCCGGAAACGTCATGAAAACCTGCAGCAAAGTCATTCTTAATAAAATAAAAAACGTTGAACAATGAAACGCTTTTCATTGAATAAAATTCGAAAATCAATATGGTTCGGAATAGGATTCGGAATGACCGCATATTTCATGGCGGGCTGCTCCGATAACGATTCCTCGGAATACATCGAATTAGCCGCAAAAATCACCCTGACCCAGTCAGAATATTACAACAACGAAGGAGAAACAACGCTTCATCCATGGACAAGAGACGATAAGGCCGGCATTTTCGTCATCAGGGACAACTTTTTGCAGAAGATCAACATCTCCCCAATTCAGACACAATCGCCGAAATCGCTTTTTCTGCTCAATTTCAAGGCCCCGAAACATAGCAATGCAACATTAGTGGCTTTCTACCCAGCCGATGCGAATCTCATATATGAGGACGACATATTGAAAACGACGATACCCACAACGCAGACAGGAACCGTCGCTCCACTTCTGATCGGACAAACAACAGGTCGCATCGACTCTTACGAAGGGTTGCACATGGAGTTGAAACACCTGTTCAACACCATGTATATACCTGTTTGGGGAAGCCATGCAATTGCCAAAGCCGTTATACAGGCCAACGGCGGGGAAGCCATCGCCGGAGAAACTTCAATCAGGCTTAAGGACGGTGTTATTTGCGCATCGGAAAAGAGTGTTACCGTAAAGTTTTCCACACCGCTGGACTGCTCGGCTGAGATCAAACTGATCCCGGTTATGCTCGCGCCTGTAACCCTGTCGCAAGGATACTCCGTGACCATCTATGACATTAACGGGATTTCATATACTGTTTCATCGGACAAGCCAATCACGCTGACAGCCGGCGGCAAGGCTGATGCTGACGAGGCCCGTTCGCCTTATGTCATCGAAACCATCTCTTTCAACATCCGTGTCGACAACCCCTCCGATGGAGACAACATCTGGAAGAATCGTAAACAAGCCGTCATAACGATGATAAACAGGCAACAGCCGACCATAATGGGTTTACAAGAAGCACAACCCCATCAAATCACTTATTTGGCAAAACAGTGCCCGGAATATGCTTGGTACGGATTAGGACGCGATACCGGTGAAGCACCTCCCAAAACAGAAACATATGCCTCTGAAGAGTGTATGGCCATCTTTTTCCAGACATCAATAGTCGAAATGCTGGATAAAGGAACTTTTTGGCTGTCAGAAACGCCTAACATACCCTCGAAGGGTTGGGATGCCAATTACAACCGAAGTTGTACATGGGCGTTATTCAGACAAAAAACAACCGGCAAGCGGTTCTATTTTTTCAACACGCATCTCGACAACTCCGGCGCTGTGGCTCGAAAAGAATCTATCAAGTTAATTATAAATAAAATAGAGGAGGTCAACTCAGAACAACTTCCGGTATTTCTTACTGCTGATTTCAATTCGGATACCGATGAGAGTTGTTTCAATCCGTTGCACCAAGTAATGAAAGATGCCCGTGCGACTGCTCCTGTCACAGATCAGGAAGCCACATACAACGGCTACAAAACATCTGGAACCCGTAAACTTGACCATATCTTTTATGATAACGGATGCGTGGCAAGCATTTTCCAAACTCTGAAAGAAAATTATGGTGCTCCTTATATCTCGGATCATTATCCGGTAAGAACTTGTTTCGTTTTATTTTAAGATCTCAATAAAAATGCGACACAAAAGATTTGAAATTATGAATAGCTTAAAACTCCGCCTGTTCCGGGTTCTGCTGCTCTGCGCCGGAACGGGACTCCTCGTCGCGGGCTGCTCGAACGACGACGACTCGCCCCGGGAACTCTCTTCGAAAACCACCCTGACGCTGTCGAAATACTACAACGACAAGGGAGCGACAACGCTGCCCACCTGGGGCAGAAACGACAAGGCCGGACTGTTCGCCGCAGACCAAAGCGTCCCGGAGGCCGTCTATGCGGCGCCGATCCAGCCGGGATCGCAAAAATCGCTCTTTCTCTTCACGCTCAGCGCGCCGCAGCACGCCGCTTCGACGGTCGTCGCTTTCTGGCCCTCGGACGCCGATCTCCGCTGTGAGAACGGCACGCTGAAAACCGTCGTTCCCACGGCGCAGACGGGTTCCGTCGCCCCGATTCTCGCCGGCAAGGCCACGGCGCGGCTCAACACCTACGAGGGTTGCAGCATGGAGCTCACGAATCTCTTCTGCACGATGTACGTCAGCGTTAAAAAGGGCAACTACTCGGTCAGCAAGGCGGTCGTAAAGGCCAACGGCGGCGAAGGGATCGCCGGAGAGCTCACGATCGGCATCGACGACTGGTCGGCATCGGCATCGGCTCAGACGATCACCGTGACGCTGCCCGCACCCCTCGACTGTTCGAAAGAGACGCAGCTGATACCCGTAATGATCGCCCCCGTGGCCCTGTCGCAGGGCTACACCGTGACCCTCACCGACACCGACGGTAATTCGTTCTCGGTCGGGAAGACGGAGCCCGTAACCCTGGAGGCCGGAGGCAAGCACGAAACCGACGACGCCCGTTCGAATTTCGTGACCGAACTGATCTTCTGCGGCGACAACATGGTCTACATGATCGACGCCGGACTGGCCAACGAAACCACCTACAAGGATGCGGTCACATGGAGCTGGGATGCGACCGAAGCCGCCGCCGTGCTCGGGCTCGACAAGAGCCGCTGCAACCACCTCGACGACTGCAAGCCGGTGGACAACGGCAAGAAACTCCTGTGCACCAGCTCCTACAACTGGTGCGTGCTGCTCGACATCGCCACGAAGGAGGTGCTGTTCCACACTACGGCGACTCCCAACGCCCACTCGGCGGAACTGCTTCCCGGCAACCGCATCGTCGTGGCTTGTTCCGGAGGCGAAAGTTCTGGGAATAACTCTATACAACTTTACGACATCTCGCAGCCCAACCGGATTCTCTACCAGTCGGCGCTCGGCTCGGCGCACGGCGTCGTGTGGAACGAAACGACCCAGCGCCTCTATGCGATCGGCGGCCAGAGCCTCCAGATCTACAAACTCAAAGACTGGGAGACGGCAACCCCGTCGCTCGAACTGGAAAAGACCGAACGGACGCCCCAGGGCGGCCTGCACGACATGAGCTACGTCAATTCGAACACGCTCTGCATCGGCGGACGCGGGGCCTATCTCTACGACATCGGCGCCAACCGGTTTACCGAAATGATGCTCTTCAGCGCATCGACAGCTATCAAATCGATTAACTACAACGACGAGACGGGCGAACTGTGGTACACGGATTCCACCAACCCCGAGGGCTCGCAAAGCTGGTCGACACAGACCATCCGCTACTCCACGGACAAGAACGCCTCGACAGAGACACGAACGATCAAAGTTCCCGACCTGGATGTCTATAAAGTCCGCGTGATGAACTGGTAACACGAAGCGGATTCCAACAGAAAATCGTGTATGTCCACGCGAATACACGATTTTTCTTACTATATATTTAACATTATTATTGCCTTCAATCCAAACAATCCATGAAAAAACTGCTTATTCTTCTTTCAGGACTGCTGCTTTTACAAACCTCCTGTTCACACACCGAATCCGCCCCCGGCACCCGTGCCGAACGGGTCGTTTCGGAGATTCACAACCCCGCCTCGAAAAAGGTGCTTGTCGCCTGCCACCGGGGCGACTGGCGCAACTGGCCCGAGAACTCCCTGGCGGCCATCGAGTCGGTGATCGGCATGGGGGCCGACATCGTTGAGATCGACCTTGCGCTGACCTCCGACAGCGTGCTGGTGGTCTGCCACGACCGGACGCTGAACCGCACGACGACGGGCAAAGGTCTTATCGCCGAAATCCCCTACGACTCCATCCAACGGTGTTTCCTCAAATCGGGCCACGGCGTGGCCACGTCGCACCGCATGCCGACGCTTCGTGAAGCGCTGGAGCTCTGCAAGGACCGCATCGTGGTCAATATCGACAAGGGCTACCAGTACTATGACCTCGTGCAGCGCCTCTCCGAGGAACTCGGGGTCACCGGACAGCTCCTCATCAAAGGCAAAAGCCCCGTCGCAGACGTCGCCGCGAAGTTCTCCCGCTACGAGCACAACATGATGTACATGCCCATCATCGACATCCTCAAACCCAAAGGGCAGGCGCTCTTCGCCGAATACCTCGGCACGGACACCGTACCCCTTGCCTACGAGGTTTGCTGGTCGGAATACACCCCCGCAGTCGAAGCCTGCATGAAAAAAGTGGTGGCCGGCGGCTCGAAACTCTGGGTGAACTCCCTGTGGCCGTCGCTCTGCGGAGGTCTCTGCGACGATGCGGCCTTCGAAGGCGACCCGGCGGCCGTCTACGGCAAACTCGTCGATATGGGCGCCACCATGATCCAGACCGACCGTCCCGAACTGCTGATCTCCTACCTCCGCGCACGCGGACTGCACGACTGACCCCATGAGCCGCATCACCGACTTCTACCGCATCAGCCCTCCCGCCCCCGGGCGCGAGATGGACGACGACGCCCGCTCGAAGTACTACCGACGTCTGCGCCTGCAAGCGTTCGTCGCCGCGACGCTCGGATACAGCCTCTACTACGTCTGCCGCACGAGTCTCAACGTCATGAAGAAGCCCATTCTCGACAGCGGATCCCTCGACGCGTCCCAGCTGGGCGTCATCGGATCGGCCCTGCTCTTCGCCTATGCCGTCGGAAAGTTCGTAAACGGATTCATCGCCGACTACTGCAACATCAAACGCTTCATGGCCACGGGACTCATCGTCTCGGCTGCCGCAAACGCCCTGATGGGACTGCTGGGGCTGGCGCATTCCGTAGTTCCCACGGCCGTGATATTCGCGGCATTCGCCGTCATGTGGGGACTGAACGGATGGGCGCAGTCCATGGGAGCGCCCCCGGCCATCATATCCCTCTCGCGGTGGTATCCCCTCCGGGAACGGGGAACCTACTACGGATTCTTCTCCGCAAGCCATAACCTCGGGGAGTTCTTCTCGTTCCTCTTCGTGGGTTCCATCGTGACATTCGCAGGCTGGCAGGCCGGGTTCTTCGGATCGGCACTTGCAGGTGCAATAGGCGTTGTCATCGTCCTGTGCTGGCTTCACGACACCCCCGAATCCAAAGGACTGCCGCCCGTAGAGGCCCTGGCCCACGAGAAACCAGCGCCGGGAGCGGACAAATCCGTTCGGGAGATTCAAAAACAAGTGCTCCGCACCCCGGCCGTATGGGTGCTGGCGGCGGCAAGCGCATTCATGTACATATCCCGATATGCCATAAACGGATGGGGAGTGTTGTTCCTCCAGGAGGCCAAGGGATTCTCGGATGTAGAGGCGATTTCCGTAGTCTCGATAAACGCACTGCTGGGAATACTCGGAACCGTGCTCTCGGGATGGTTCTCGGACAAACTGTTCAAGGGAGACCGAAAGATACCCGCCCTGCTGTTCGGCATACTGAATTCCCTGGCGCTGGTCCTGTTCCTCTACGGAGGAAATGCCATGTGGGTGAACGTCCTCTCGATGGTGCTCTTCGGAATAGCAATCGGCGTGCTGATCTGCTTCCTCGGAGGACTGATGGCCGTGGATATCGTACCCCGCAAGGCCACGGGAGCCGCGCTCGGGGTCGTGGGAATCGCCTCCTACATCGCCGCGGGCATTCAGGACGTGGCGTCCGGATGGCTCATCGACTCGCACATCACCGTCGCCACGGACGGTGCGAAGCATTACGATTTCGGACCCGTCGCCCTGTTCTGGATCGCGGCGTCCGTCATCTCCTTCCTGCTGCCGCTGATGAACCGAAAACAAAAGACAGAAGCATGAAAAGACTGACATACCTGCTCCTTTGCCTGCTGATGCCGGCAATGGCCGCCGCAGAAAACGCTCCGGTAAAATACACGGATGCGGCAAGTCTCACGATCGTCAACAAAGCCCAGCCGGGCGGCCCGGCGTTTCAGCGCATAGACGTAGCCCGTTATCCCGAGCTGACCCCGACAGTCACGCGATATTACCGCTACTCCACGGGGCTGGCCGTGGTGTTCCGCACCGACAGCCGCAACATCCGCGCCCGGTGGACCACCGTCAACAAACTCCCGGGGGCGAATACGACGCTCATCGCCCAGCGCGGACTCGACCTCTATATCCGCCGCGACGGCAAATGGGTGTTCGCCGGGGTCGGGGTGCCGAACAAATCCGGGACGCAGCACGAAGCCCCCATTGTCGAGCACATGGATACGACGATGAAGGAGTGTCTGTTGTACCTCCCGCTGTACGACGAGATCGCCGGCCTCGAAATCGGAACCGACGAAGGAGCGCTGTTGGAAGCCGCTCCCGACCCCTTCCGCCACCGGATTGTGGTGATCGGGTCGAGCATCACGCACGGCACTTCGGCTAGCCGTCCGGGAATGGCCTACGCCGCACGCCTGGGCCGCACCCTGGGATTCGGGTTCATCAACCTCGGGGCCAGCGGGCAATGCAAGCTCGATACATTCTTCGCGCGCATCGCCGCGGAGACCCGGGCCGACGCCTTTCTGTTCGACACCTTTTCGAACCCGTCGGCCCAACAGATCGACGAGCGGCTGGAAGGGTTCGTCCGGCGCATCCGCGAAAGCCATCCCACGACGCCGTTGATCTTCCTCCAGACGGAGGTGCGCGAAAGCGGAAACTTCGACCTGAAAAAACGGGCTTTCGAAGACGCTAAGCGGGAAGCTGCCCGGAAAGGGATGGAGAAAATCCTCGAAACGGACAAAAACATCTGGTTCATCAATCCCGGCATGAAGCTGGGAGACGACCACGAGGCGACCGTCGACGGCGTACACCCCACGGACCTCGGGTTCGAACGGATGCTGAAGAAAGTTCAGCCACAAATTATTCGAATATTGCAGAAACACGGAATAAAATAATTTCTATGTTTGATTTTTCTGTATAAATTACAAGCTTTCCCATATCATATTGTTTTTTATCTTTTATAACTTTTGTGATTTGTAAGTATCTGAATGAACCCAATATTTCCACTCGCAATTTCAACTTCCCATTGAACAAAAAAGTATGCTAAATAAAAGAGCATTGATAGGGCCCTCCAGTAAAATACTGGGATAAGTCTGACTGCGAGTCTACGAGAATTCGGGTTCAATTCACATCAATATTACCGTATCCGATGTAAGCATTAGGAATTGCGAGTCTTTCCCAAAGGCGAATTCATTTAATTAAACCCACAAAAGATATGATGTTGATGGTCGAAAATAGATAGAAAATTCGAAATGTCGTTTAAACTGTCAAAAAACTATAAAAAAATGGCAGGTAATCAGCTTTATACTTATGCGTAAGGGTGATTTATATTCCTGCAATATCAATTTAGAGCTGATCTCCGAATAGCTTCAATACTAAATTGATTACTTTCCAGAGATAGAACGCTTGTAATACAGCACTGTATTACAAGCGTTCTATCTCTGGTTTAGATCGTGACCACCAACATTATCCCAACAAGTATCTCTACCAAACTGCTTCTTACTGGGTGATTAAAAATACCAGAAACCGGTAGTCTCGCTCATCATTTTGACGCTCAACGCCAGACTTGCCACTATGTATAACTTAAATCGTTGTGGCTGTTTGCGGGATGAAATTCAGGCAGAAAGTATAGGGCCTGTTATTGACGATAAGAAACTCTGTGCTGTAAAGAATTACATGTGGTGAATTGCAATGCTGTGCCAGAAAATCTTTTTCCCACCATATACAAGTTCCCGTAACGGTCGTCTGACAAAAAACTTCTGGAAGACTACTAGGAGGGGACTAAAGTGATGGATATATGATTTATGGCTTTTTCGAAAGGCCGCAAGACCACAAGTGCTGAAACTATGGATGAAGATATTTTTGCCAGAATGCCTCAAAATGAATTGAGCAATAGAAACCTCAGAAGATACCTTTAACAAGTGATGAAAATTCCACGGCATAAACGTATCTTAAGTGACCTTTTTATCTACTGATATGCTGCAAACATGACAAATTCTGTCAAAAAGATACAATTTATCGAATGCTTATGAATTAAATGCATATGTGGAAATATTGACAAAGATTCCATTTTTTCAAATACTAATCAAAATATCTACAGGGATATCCCTACTGCAGAAAAATTAGATCTACATTTCCACGATTTCACTCCAATTATTGCAACTCTATGTGATCCAACGGATAAAAAGACTGCTTGACGAATACTAAGTTATACACAGATCAAATTGCGAACTTTGCAAGAACATTTTATCATGGATAAAGTTCCGATTTCATTGCCGCTTTATTGGTCGAAAGAGTATTCGGCAATCAGTGTTTCGAAGATACTTTGCAAACTCGATCGGATGGCTTTACCACCTTTCGCTCTGGCAGATAGTTCGGCAGCTCTGTTCAATTTGGTCGTTCGAGTTTTTGAGGACACATTACATATTAAATTCGGTAATCCAACCGATGTTAAATGCCGTGTCTTGGAATGCAAGAAGGATCGCACGAAATTTACTGAAGCATTACTTTATTCCTTGAATAAGGATGACGAGTGATTTCTTCCGGACAGATATTCAGGCATGCAATTCTGTATTCTAAAAATTCCTACTTTAACAAAACAAACGAAGCTGAATTCTTTACAGTTCGGACTATAGAAACTTGGACAAAAGCTAATTTATCGTCTTGTCTAAAACATCTCTCAACCGATGATTTCAAAGGATAGAACAGGATACTCTTGATTCTACCTATAAAGTTATAGTGATATGTTTCATAACCTTACCTTTCAATCGTCTCTCAACCTACTCACACGCCACTGATCATCCTACTTGATACGACGATAAAACAGGTTACCAGAGAAAACCCTTGTAAGCGTCGCGACTCAAATCGAAGCTTCTGCGGACAAATGTCAAAATCCGGTTGGTCTTTACTCAATTTCAGTATACGTCTATTGCCAATCCGATTCCGGTCGAGGCTTCGAAATCTCCACTCTTCTTGTTGAGAAGTTACACCGGGTAATGCGTTACCTTTGTTACAATATTAGTTAGACTTTTTTAATGGTACTATAAATAGAGTGACCATTCTTAACTTTCATTAGTAATATTGAGATTTTTTACAACAAATGTCGTATAAAAAACATGCTTTTTTCGATACGTTGTCTAATTTGCCTATCCCCAAAATTTTTCGTATTTTGTGATAGGTTATTTGAAATACAGTATTTGAGTGCAAGAAGTTGAAAATAAACCGTTGCTTTCTCGTTACCTATTATCCTATACAAAAATGTAACAACTTGATTTATCAAGTTGTTACATCATTATAATCCCGAACCCCGACGGGGTCCGCTGTTTCAGTCGAATATCTTTTGCAGCATCACCTCGTCGTGATAGCCGTTGGGCCGCCATAGCCAGTCGCGTTTGACGCCGATCTCGGTGAATCCCGCGCTGCGGAACAGGCGCAGGCTCGCTTCGTTGTCGGCGCCGACGTTGCACCACAGCTGATGCGCGCGCAGCGTATCGTGTGCATAGCGGCAGAGGGTTTCCACGGCGTCGGAGGCGTAGCCGCGTCCCCGGTCGCTCTGTTCGTAGATGAGGATGCCGATGCCTGCCCGGCGGTGGATCGGGTCGTATTCGAACAGGTCGATCGCCCCGACCGGCTTGGAACTCAACAGCGTCTCGATGATCAGCCGCAGTTGTCCGTCGCAGAGCACCCCGACGATGTCCTGATGCCGTTCGACGAAGCGCTCCAGCTGATGACGCGAGAACGGCTCCGTCGTCCCGCTGACCGGCCAGATGTCGCAGTCGTTCTCCCACTCGTACATCAGGTCGACGTCGCCCGGCTCCACGGCCCGCAGGCGGATGGTGCGGCCCTCGATGTTCATTACAATCCGATGATCTTGTTGCGGATCAGCATGGCCACGCCCCAGGCGTTGGCGTTCTCGGTCATCTTCGACACACGGAATTTGGTGTCCTTGTAGACCAGGTTGAGCGAATATTTGTTCGTCGCCGATTTGAGCGGCAGCATGATGTAGTCGCCCGCCGCCGCGAGGTTGCCGCCGACGATGACTGTCTCGGGGTTGAACGTGTTGATCAGGAAAGCCACGGCCTTGCCGACCTTTTCGCCCGCCTCCTCGATCAGTTCGATCGAAAGGTTGTCGTCGTTCTTCGCCGCAGTGATGATGTCGTCGATGTGGATGGTCTTCTGCTGGTCGTATTTCTCCTTGAGGATGGTGTTCACGCCCTTTTGGATCAGGTGGCACATCTTGTCCTCGATGGCGATGCCCGAAACCTCGGTTTCGAGGCAGCCCTTCTTGCCGCACGAGCAGATGATCTCGTTGTCGAAGAAGGGAATGTGGCCGAACTCGCCGGCGAAGCCGCTCTTGCCGTAGTAGAGCTGTCCGTCGACCACGATGCCGATGGCCACGCCGCGGCCCATGTGGAGGTACAGCACGTTGCTCTCGTCCTTCGATTTGCCGCAGGTGTATTCGGCATAGCAGCGGGCGCGGGTGTCGTTCTCCAGCAGTACGCGGATGCCGACGCGCTCTTCGAGCAAGTCGCGCAACGACTGTTCGCTCGACGTGAAGTATTTGTAACTGCGGCCCGTGTCGGGGTTCACGCGTCCCGTCATGCAGACGCCCAGCCCGAGAATCTTGCCCCGGTCGATGCCGCATGTGGCGATGAAGTTCTCGATGCCCGAGCAGATGCGCTCGATGCACTGCGGACGGTCGAGCAGCTCGAACGTGAAGTCGTTCTCCTCTTTGATGATGTTGTTTTGCAGATCGGTGATCAGGAAGCGCATGTTGTCACGACCGACGTTCACCCCGGCGAAATAGATTGCCGAGTTGGCCAGGCCGAAGATGTTGGGGCGCCGTCCGCCCGGGGTTTCCACCTTGCCCAGGTCCGTCACGATGTTCTCGTCGACCAGTTCCTGAACCAGTTTGGTGATCGTGGGGACACTGATGTGAAGCTCTTTGGTAAGCTCCGAAAGCGTGCATTCTCCGTTGACAGCCATGTGCGCGATGATGTTGCGCTTGATGATGCTGTTTTTGTGCGTAATGCCCTTCAGGGCGTCGTCTTCGTGTTTGTTGAAAAATTCGGTAAGTGATGTCATCCTTCCAGGCTCATTTTTAACTAACTCTGCAAATATATACACTATCTTTAATAAATGCAATAAGTTTTTAATAAAATTTAATAAATTTTGTTTCAAAATGAGGGGTAAAAAAATTAACGCCCTGATTTTCAGGGCGTTAATTTTTAAGCGAAACTTTTTGTTTTACAGCGTCGATTTCGATTCCACGACTGTGTTGGGGTCCACCTTGCGGATGAGTCCCTGCAACACGCTGCCGGGGCCGAGTTCGGTGAATTCCGTCACGCCGTCGGAGAGCATGTTGCGCACGATGTAGGTCCAGCGCACGGGGGCCGTCAGCTGGGCGATCAGGTTGGCCTTGATGGCGGCGGGATCGGTATAGGGCTTGGCGTCGACGTTCTGGTAAACGGGGCATACGGGCGTCTGGAACGGCGCTTCGGCGATGGCTTTCTCAAGTTCCTGCTTGGCAGGCTCCATCAGCGGCGAGTGGAACGCTCCGCCCACCGGCAGGCGCAGCGCACGGCGCGCTCCGGCGGCCTTGGCTTTCTCGCAGGCGGCGTCTACGGCCTCCACGGCTCCCGAGATCACCAGCTGGCCCGGGCAGTTGTAGTTGGCGGCGACGACCACGCCGTCGACCGACGCGCAGATCTCCTCCACGACCTTGTCTTCCAGACCGAGAATGGCGGCCATCGTTCCGGGCTGCGCTTCGCAGGCGGCCTGCATGGCCATGGCGCGCTTCGAAACGAGCTTCAGACCGTCCTCGAACGAGAGCGCTCCGGCGACCACGAGGGCCGAGAATTCGCCTAAAGAGTGTCCGGCGGCGGCATCGGGCTTCACGCCCAGCGCCTTGGCCATGATCACCGAGTGGAGGAATACGGCGGGCTGGGTGACGCGGGTCTGCTTCAGTTCTTCGTCCGTACCGGCGAACATGATGTCGGTGATGCGGAAACCGAGGATCTCGTTGGCTTTCTCGAAGAGTTCCTTCGCAGCCGGAACGTTGTCGTAGAGGTCTTTGCCCATTCCGACGGCCTGGGCGCCCTGGCCCGGGAATACGTATGCGTGCTTCATAATTTTTTGCGAATTTTATGTTTGCGGAGGCAAAGATACGAATTTATTTCCTAAATTTGCACCGCAATGGTTCACAAAGGGCCGGGCAAGGCCCCGTGTGATTAAATGGGAATGCCGTGAAAATCGGCAGCAGTTCCCGCTGCTGTAAGTTCCGATAGTTGCCGCGACACGCTGAAAGCCACTGGTCCGAGAGGGCCGGGAAGGCGTTGCGGCAGGAACGAGCCAGAAGACCTGCCTTGCAGCTTCCCGACGAGGAAGAATCTTTTTTCGGGGTGTGTCTGCGGAGAACGGAGCATCGCAAGTCTTGGTATTTCGTGGCTGAAATACGGGTATGGACGTGAAAAAGGTTCGATTCAGGGAGGTTCCGGGACCGGATTTTTTATTTTACGAACATACTTAAAAGCAGACGAACGATGAAAAAACTCTTGCTTTTCGCATTTGCGGCCTGCGCTTTGGCCGCCTGCTCGGACGATGACGGCGATTCCCGCGTCCCTGCGACTGCGGTTGTGCTCGATTGTACGGAAAAAGAACTTGCAGTCGGCGAAACTCTGCAACTCACCGCAACGCCGGCGCCGGCGAATACCACCGACGACGTGGTGTGGTCTTCGGATGCCGAGGAGTTCGCGACGGTCTCCGAATCGGGTCTTGTGACGGCCGTGGTTGCCGGAACCGCCAAAATCTCGGCGACATACGGTTCGGTGTCGGCAACCTGTACCGTGCATGTGAGCGAACCCGATCCGGACCCCAATCCCGATCCGGAGCCGGAACCGTCTAATTTGATTTCTTTCGAAACGAGCGAGGGGATGCTTGCTATCGACGGCAAGGCTGTACAGCTCGGCGACATTACCGTTAGCGGCGGTTCTGCGGCGGGAAATCACCATAATGTCTTTTGGGCGAAGGGCGGCAGCTACGACGATCTGGCCGTAGGTGGCGTTTACAACGGGTATCTTTGTTCGACCTCGGATGAGAAGATTTGGTTCGGAACCTATTTTTCAGCCGACATCGGCTACGGAGACTATTGGGGCGGTTTCGTCTTGTCTGCCAATTACGGGAGAACGGCTACGAGCGTCAATTATGCGAACCAGTTTATGGTATGGGCCGATAAGGGGGCAAACGGTTCGTCGAACTGCATGATCGGTTATTTCGACGGATATACGAGCGGTTATGCAACTCCGATGATCGAATTTGTGGAACCGCGTCAGGTCAGCTATCTGTATATGGCCAACAGCGCGATTACCTACCCTTATAAGCCGACGCAGGTTGACGAGGCTTCGTATTATTATAAAGTGAAAATTACCGGCTCGCTTGAGGGCAAGGAGACCGGTAGTGCGGAGTGCTTCCTGATCAACGGTTCGGAAAAGTTGTCGGACTGGAAAAAGGTCGATCTTTCCGCTTTGGGCAAGGTCGACTGTCTGACTTTCTCGCCTGCTTCGAATGAGGCGAATGCCTACGGATTGCTCGTTCCCGCTTATTTTGCCATCGACGAAATCGGACTGATTGCCGAGAAGTAATTTAGAGATTAGTTTCCGGAGAAAGACCCGCAGGACTTCATCGTTTTGCGGGTCTTTCGTATCGGGGGGAGGGATGTCCGGACGGAACGGGCTTATTCGTCCCGGAACTCCATGCGGCAGGGCAGCACCACCGATTCGGGTGCCGGGCGGACGGAGCCGGGCGATTGGCTTTCGCGGATTTGCCGCAGCAGGAGGCGCACGGCGTGGGCGCTGATCTCTTCGACGGGGAAGCGGGCGACGCTCATCCGGGGGGCGGCCAGGCGGAAAAGCGGGTCTTCGTGCATGCAGGCAAGCCCCCGACGGCCGTCGCTGATGTCGATGCCCCGGTCGTGGAAATAGCGCAGGGCCTCGGTGGCGAGGATATGCGTGGTGAAGAAAAAGCCGTCGGTGTCGGGAACCGTGGAGAGAATGCGGTCGAGCGTATCGCAGACGTGCTGCCGGTAGCCGGCATAGGCGACCTCTCCGTAGAGGCGGGGATCGGCGTGCAGTCCCGCTTCCGCCAGCGCGCGGAGGTAGCCCCTGTGCCGCAGTTCCATCGTCGGGAGGTGGGGGAAGGTCGTGATGATGGCGATTTTGCGGAATCCCCGGGCGGCAAGATGACGGACCAGCGCATGGCTGCCCGCCTCGTTGTCGATCACCACGCAGCCGGCGTCCGTTTTCGCGAGGCCGCGGTCGAACAGCACGACCGGGCAGCCGCTCTCCGCAAGGCGGCCGACCTCGCGTCCCGAAGCGTCGGCCGGGGCGATGATGATGCCGTCGACCTTTTTCGACCTGAAAAGCCGTATCAGGGCGTTTTCCCGTTCGGGCTCGGAGTTCGAGCCGGCGATCATCAGCGAGTAGCCTTCCCGCTCGGCTTCCGACTCGATCCGGTCGGCGATGTGGGCGAAGAAGGTGTCCGAAATCGAGGGGAGGATCAGTCCGATGGTTTTCGATACGCCCGTGTTGAGGCTTCGGGCCAGCAGGTTCGGTTCGTATGCCAGGGAGCGGGCGCAGGCGAGCACGCGGCTCTGTGTCTCCGCGCTGATCCCTTTTTTGTCGCCCTGCCCCGAGAGGACCCACGAAACGGTCGTTTTCGAGAGGTTGAGCTTGCAGGCTATGTCCTTGAGTGACGCTCCCACGATTTATCCGTATAAGCAATGCTCTACAAAGATAAAATTTTTCCGGCATTCGGCAAATAATCCGGCCGTAAAATGACGCCGGGAGTTCTGTATCCGGGGCGTGGAAGCGAAAGCCTCCCGCAGGGCAGGCCCTGCGGGAAGCTTCGTATCGGGAATGCGCTTATTTCGAGATCAGGTTTTCGCGCTCGATGTCCTTGAAATAGCGGTAGGTGGCTACGCGCAACTCCTCGGCGGCCGGGTCGTCGCAGACCAGAATGCCGTTGGGGTGCACCTGGAGGGCCGAGATGGTCCACTGGTGGTTGTAGGAGCCTTCGACGCCGTGGCGCACCGCGCGGGCTTTCTTGTGGCCCGTGGCGAGGATCAGCACCTTCTTGGCCGACAGCACCGTGCCCACGCCGACCGTCAGCGCGGTTTTCGGCACGAGCGAGATGTCGCCGCCGAAGAACCGGGCGTTGACCTGGATCGTGTCCTGCGTCAGGGTCTTGAGGCGCGTGCGGGAGTTGAGCGACGAGAACGGCTCGTTGAAGGCGATGTGTCCGTCTTCGCCCACGCCGCCCATGAAGAGGTCGATGCCCCCGGCCTCGACGATGCGCGCCTCGTAGTCGGCGCACTCCTTGGCCAGGTCGTCGGCGTTGCCGTCGAGAATGTTGACGTTCTCCGGCCTGATGTCGACGTGCTTGAAGAAATTGTTCCACATGAACGAGTGGTAGCTTTCGGGATGCTCCTCGGGGAGACCCACATACTCGTCCATGTTGAACGTGATGACGTTCTTGAACGACACTTCGCCCGTCTTGTGGCGGCGGATCAGTTCCTTGTAGGTCTCCAGCGGGGTCGAGCCGGTCGGCAGCCCCAGCACGAAGGGCGACGAGGTGTGCTGCTCCTTGTTCTTGATCTGGGCGATGATGTAATTGGCGGCCCACTGGGCTACCTGCTGGGGGGTATTTTCAATGATTAAGCGCATGGGGTGATTTTTTAATGTTCAATGCTTCATTTTTTAATCGAAGTTTTTGTGAAGATGCGCTAAAACATCTTCACAAACACCTCGATAGCCTGGTATTCGGCCATGCCGAGCTGGTCGTAGAGCTTCGCGGTGTTCTGTGTGCGCTCCTCGGCCCGCTGCCAGAACTCGCGGGGATCGCTGCCCGGGAAAGGCATGATGTCCTTCTGCGAGAGGTGGCGGTAGATGGCGTGGCGTTTCATAATCAGCTCGTCGGGCGACAGGGGCACGGCCATGTCCACCATGCCGAGGTCCCACTCCATCCAGGCGCCGCGGTAGAGCCACAGGTGGCACTCCTTCAGCCACTCGTCGTCCTTCACGACTTCGAGGGCGCCGAGCACGGCCTCCATGCAGGTGCGGTGCGTGCCGTGGGGGTCGGCAAGGTCGCCGGCGGCGTAGATCTGATGGGGCTTGATCTCGCGCAGCAGCTTGACGATGATTTCGATGTCCTTCTCCGTGAGCTGGCCCTTCTTGATGCCGCCCGTTTCGTAGAACGGCAGGTTGAGGAAGTGGGCGTTGGTGTCGGGGTTCAGTCCGAACGAGCGCACGGCGGCACGCGCCTCGGCGCGGCGGATGGCGCCTTTCAGGTCGAGCAGCGGGCGCGGCTCGGGTTCGCCCTTCCTCTTGCCGGCGATGACCTTTTCGACTTCGGCGTAGTGGTTGCCGTAGCCCAGTTCGCGGGCCGTGTCGATGTTTTGCAGCACCACGTCGTCGTGCACGGCCACGTTGCCCGAGGTTTCGTAAGCCACGTGCACATCGTGACCTTGCTGCACGAGGCGGATGAACGTGCCGCCCATCGAGATCACGTCGTCGTCGGGATGCGGCGAGAAGACGATCACTCGTTTGGGGAAGGGCGACGAAGGCACGGGGCGCGTCGAGTCGTCGGCGTTGGGCTTGCCGCCCGGCCAGCCCGTGATGGTGTGCTGGAGGTCGTTGAAGACGTCGATGTTGATCTGGTCGTAGGCGCGGCCCTGTTCGAGCAGTTCGCCCAGCGAGTTTTCGATGTAATCCTTATAGGTGAGTTTCAGGATGGGCTTCTTCACCACGCCGCAGAGCCATACCACGGCCTTGCGGACGAATTTCGGCGTCCATTCGCAGGGACCCACCATCCACGGCGTCTGCTCGCGGGTGAGCAGCTGCGCGGCATTCTCGTCGATCACCACCTCGATATTCTGGTGCGCCTGGAGGTACGAGGCGGGAACCTGATCCGTGATCTCGCCCTCGACGACCCGCTGCACGATGTGGGCCTTCTCCTCGCCCCAGGCCATCAGGATGATGCGGTTGGCGCGCATGATCGTGTCGATGCCCATCGTGACCGCCATCTTGGGCGTGTTCTCCAGCCCGAAGAAAGCGCCCGACTGGATTTTGCGGGTGTTGTAGGTCAGCTGCACCAGCCGCGTGCGCGAGCGGGAGTAGGACCCCGGCTCGTTGAAGCCGATCTGCCCGTCCTCGCCGACGCCAATGATCATCAGGTCGATGCGCCGCACCGAGTGGTCGTACGACGCGCAGTATTCCGAAACGCGGTCCTCGGGAACCGTACCGTCGGGGATGTGCACGTTCTCGGGCAGGATGTCGATGTGGTTGAGGAACTCCTCGTGGATGCGGTAGTTGCGGCTCTGCTGTTCGGTCGACCGGATCGGGTAGAACTCGTCGAGGCTGTAAACGGAGACGTTCCGGAAGCTGATCTGCCCTTCGTGGTGGCGTTTCACCAGTTCCCGGTAGAGACCCAGCGGCGTGCGGCCCGTCGTGAGGCCCAGCACGAAGGGCTGCGACTCCTCGTAGACCTCGTTCGAGCAGTGGATTTCGTTGTACATGCGGATCGCCTTGACGATGTTGTCGGCGACGTACTGCACGCCTTCGTACTCGTTTTCGTAGACCTTGGTGTGGATCTTCTCGTAACGATGGATGATGTCGCGCGGAGCCGATTCGGAAATCAGGCCGCCGTCTTTGGGAAGTGAATACTTGTTGTTCATACGTTTATGTAATTTGTTAATCTTTCTCTCTGTCGGTTTGCTGCCGATCGTGTTGTCGCCGCCGTTGGCGTCGTTTACAAGTCTGACCCCACCCCAAATCCCTCCCTCGGGAGGGGACTTAAGGCGCAAAAACACGCGCCTTGACTGCTGTGGCGGCTCGGCAATTCGCAAGCGATTGCGCTCGCCTGTTGCCCGCAGTTGTCGCATCGCGACCGGATTGTCTCTTGGCTTTCAGCTTTTCACTTTTTCACTTCTCGAACGTCACCTCCCCGAAAAACTCGGGACGGTGGAAATCGGGTTTCTCCGTCCGGATCGGCCGCCACGAGAGGAAATGGGGGTGCGAGAGTTTGTCGCCGCATTTGTAGAGGTTCATGCGGGCCTTGAGACCGCTCCAGTCGGTCAGCGCATGGCGGAAAAGCGCCTGCGGGGGGATGGCCAGCGTGAGCGACCAGCGGTTGTCGCCCTCGCGCTCGGCGAAAGGCTCGCCGCAGGGAAGCGTCGTGTAGCGTTTCACGCCCGCCAGCACCTCGGGCGAGGCGTGCTCGGCCTCGGTCCGGGATTTGCGCGCCCCGAGCAGCATCCGTCCGATGCAGGTGGTTTCGAAATTGTAGTACATCCCTGTGTCGGGTGCGATGAAGAACTCCGCGCACGAGTCGGTCCACACCTCGCCGTTGTCCTCCGTGACGAGCGCCGCCGTGTAACGTTCGGCAACGTCGAAGCGCAGCATCAGCCAGTCGCCCGTATGGAACATCCGGAAGCTGACTTCCGGGGCGTAGGGAAATTCCGCGGGCCAGTTGCAGCACGCCACCGGCAGCGGCTCGATTCCGGCGAATGCCTCGTCCACGGCGGCCCGGTCGTCGGGCGCGATGCCTGCTATCTTGCGAATTTCCATTCCTTATTTGTATTTGGCGACGGTTTCCCGTACGATTTCGCACATCGTGCCGTACTGCTCTTCCATGCTTTGCAGCAGTTTGTACTGGGCGCGGGTGCGCACGAGGTTGTGCTCGGGGTATTTCGTTTTGTAATAGGTGTCGCCGTCGATGTAGTCCATCAAAAAACGCAGCACCTGCTCGAAGGTGATGTAACGGGCCGAGAATGCCAGGTGGTCGATTTCGGCCTGGTTGAGCTGTCCGGCCCGCTGCGACAGATAGCCTTCGGTATAGGCGCGGAACATTTCGAGGGACATGCCCACGCGCGAAAGGTCGCGGTCGTCCTCGTCGCCCGTGTTGGCGTAGGAGCGGATGGCGTCGCCGAAATCGTTGAGCGACGTGGAGTTCATCACCGTGTCGAGGTCGATGGCGCACAGCACCTCGCCCTGCTTGTTGAAGAGGATGTTGTTGATTTTCGTGTCGTTGTGGGTCACGCGCGTGGGGATCGTGCCGTCCTCGACCTTCGACCAGAACGAGAGCATCTCGTCGCGGCGCGATTCGATCCAGCCGATCTCCTCCGCAAGGTCTTTCACGCGGCCTGCGGCGTCGCGGCGCAGCGCCTCGTCCCACTGCACGAAGCGGTGGCGGATGTTGTGGAAGCCCTTGATCGTCTCGGCCAGCGGCTCGGTGAAGTCCGCCAGCTGGGCCTGGAACTTGCCGATGCCCTCGCCGCCCTTGCGGGCCAGTTCCGGGGAGTCGGCCTTGTTGTAGGCGATCGTGTCGCTGATGAAAACCGAAACGGCCCAATATTCGCCCTGTGCGTCCACGTGATAGAGCTTTCCGTCGCGGGTCGCAACCACGGTCATCGCCTCGCGTCTGGGGTCGCCCCCGGCGGCTGCGACGCGGCGGCGGATATGATCCGTCACTTTGCGGATGTTCTCCATCATGGCCGGAACGTCGGGAAAGATGCTCTTGTTTTTGCGCTGGAGGATGTAATCCGGCGCATCGCCCGCCGTGCGGACGATGAACGTGTCGTTGATGAATCCCTCGCCCAGCGAGTCGATTGCCGTGATAGCGCCTTCCAGCGCGAACTGCGACGCTATTTCCTGTAATTCAGCCTTCATACGATGAGGTTGTTTCGGTTTTGGTTGTTAAAGGTTAAGTTTCGCCTCCAAAGTTACTGGAAAAAACGCAGAAATGCAACCGGATATTGTGAAAAAGCCCGCCTTTCTTGCTGAAGGGCGGGCTTGCGAAAACTTTCGGACGGGTTATTCGATCGGGTCGATCACCGTGAACGTCACCTCGTAGGGAGCGGGCGCCGACTGTCCCTGGTAGTTGCCGCCGGCGACGATGAAGGTCACCGTGTAGGTCCCCGGCTCGGTGTAGGTGTACGAGTAGCTCGGCAGGTCGTCGGTCACGCCCTTGATGTTCAGGCCCGTGTCGGGCGAGATCGTGTTGAGCGCGACGGGCTGCATGAAGGCCCACTGGTCGATCTCGGGGAAAGCTCCGGCGCTGAAGCCCTGGAAGACGATATTGGCGGTGTTGTTCGCTCCCGGCTGGCCCTGGAATTTCAGGTTGCCGTTGCCCGATACATTATGGATATAGGGGTTGTCGGCGTGCTGCGAAGCCAGCGAGAAGGGGACGAATTCCATGTCCGGATAGTTGTAGACCTGCGTGTCGTGGCCCTTGAACTTGACCGTGATCTTCGGATTGATCCGATAGGTGCGCATCGTGGTCTTGGGGTCCGGATAGAAAAGGTGCATGCCCCACGAAAAACGGTCGGCGAACCGGGTGATGTCGTAGGTGTAGGTTTCGAACTTGTTCGCGTTGTTCGGCGTGAACTCCAGTTTGGTCCAGTCGGCGCAGTCGTTCGCCGCGATGGCTTCGACCACGGGGCGGTCGGTGGCGGCGTCGCTGCCGTTCAGCCCCGCGAATTTGTTGCCCGCAAACAGGACGAGGTTGTTCAGCGTGCCGTACTGCTGGCTGATCTCGATCTCCAGTTCGCACGACTCGATGTCGGCGATGTCGACCTTCGTGCGGTTGCGGTGCTTGTACTCGTGTCCCGTGTCGCCCGTCCAGACGGTGATGAAGTCGGCGTTGCCGCTGAAGTTGAAGACCACCGGGTCGCCCGTGCGGTAGGTGTTCGTCGGCGCCAGCTGCACCGAGAACTCCAGCGGCTCGTAGATCTCTTCGTGTTCGCATGAGGCTGCCGCGGTTGCGAGGGCCAGCGTCGCCGCGAGGTATGTGATTCGTTTCGTATTCATCGTATGCTCTGCAATTAAGCGTTTTACCATAAGGGGTTCTGTCGGAGCGCGTGGTTCACCGCCAGCTCCTTGGTCGGAATCGGGAGGTAGATGTGGCGTGCCGTCACGTTGGCGTAGTTCGCCGACGCATAGTTCGTATAGCTGACGTTGCGGTACTTGTTCTCCGTCGGCTGGTTGGTCCCGGCGTTGTGCATCTTCTCGACGAACGTGCCCCAGCGGATCAGGTCCCACTTGCGAAGCCCCTCGAAAGCCAGTTCGCGTCCGCGCTCGTTGCGCACCAGGTCACGGAACGAACGGTAGTCGCCCAGCAGGCTCTCGTCGGTCTTGACGCCCGCGCGTTTGCGGATTTCCCGGATGGCCTCCTTGGCCTGGTCGTCCGGCGCCCCGGCGTATTCGTTGATCGCCTCGGCGTACATCAGCAGCACGTCGGCGTAGCGAAGGATCGGAAAGTTGATCGTCGTGTAGAGGCTCTTGGCCGACATCTGTTTCTCGTAGACCGTCTCGCGGCGCCATTTGCCGGCGTTGCGGACGGCGCACATCACCGTCGGGTCGTAAACCAGATCGGCGGGGTCGAACGCGTCCTCGATCGTCTGGTCCAGCCCCTCGATGTCGGGCATGGCGAAATTGTTGTTGTAGACCCACGGCGTCTTGAACATGCTCTGCGTCTGTTGCAAGTAGCGCGTCACGGTCTCGCCCGCCTTGTTCTTGTACGAGATTTTCTGGTTGTTCATTCCGCGGTAGTTGTAGCCCGGCAGGTTCCACGTCAGCCGCTTGTCGATGACCGTGGCGCTGGCCGTTTCGTCTGCCGTGCGGTCGTTCTCCCAGTAGAGCTGCCAGAGGGTGTAGGAGCCGTTGTAGTAGCCGTAGGAGTAGTTGCAGGCCCACTCCGAGTAGTTGGTCGTTCCCGACTGCGACCGCAGGCCGATCAGGTCGCCGATGCGGCCGTTCGTCCAGTCGGTCGCGCTGGTGCGGTCGCCGAGGAATTCGGCCTCCCACATTGATTCGTGGAACTGTGTGTCGTACTGGTCGCGGATCATGTTGATGAAGATCTCCTCGTAGCTCTCGTTCAGGTCGTGCTTGTGCGAGGCGATCACCTCGTTGGCCCAGTAGGCGGCGCGGCGGTACATCTCCTTTTTATCCAGTCCGTCGATCTGCTTGACGCTCTCGCCGGCCATGAAGAGATAGACGCGGGCCAGAATGCCCTGGGCGACGGTCTGGCTGACGCGCGAGGGGGTGTTGTCGATGGGCTCGTAGAGGTCGGGAATCGTGGCTTCGATCTCGTCGGCGCACCATTTGAGCACCTGCTCCTGCGGCGTTGCGGCCATCTGCACGTTGTTGGGGTTGGGCGAGGTGGTCGCCTTGACGCGCAGGGGCACATCGCCCCACGCCTGCGCCAGCAGGAAGTGGTAGTAGGCGCGCAGGAACCGCGCTTCGGCGATGTAAAGCCCGATGTCCACCGAAAGTTTCCCGGGGTCGATCTCCGTCTTTTCGACGGCCTCGATGTAGCGGTTGGCGTTCTTGATGCCTTCGTAGAGCTTCGACCAGGTGTCGTAGATCGCCGCCGTGCCGGCGCTGTGGTTGTAGCGGTCGGGACGCGATTCGCTGTTGTTGTAGTTGTTGAAGTAGCAGAGGTCGTCGGCGTTGGCGATTTGCAGCGAGTAGTAGTTGCCGTAGAGCGCTTCGCTGTTCAGCACGCCGTAGACGCCCGCCAGACCGTAGATCAGCTTTTGTTCGCTGTTGTAGTAGCCGTCGTCGGGGATGATCTGCGGATCGGTGTCGAGGAAGCTGCACGCCGGAAGGGCGGCGGTGAGCAGCGCCAGCGTTCCCAGTTTCAATATGCTTTTGATTTTCATGGCGTAATGTTGCGTTTAAACCGTTAGAATGTGAGGTTTACGCCGGCCGTGAAGCCGAATGCGCGGGGATATGCCGACCAGTCGAATCCGGGCGTCAGCACCGAGTTGCGGGTCGATACCTCGGGGTCGGGACCGCTGTAACCCGTCAGGGTCCAGATGTTGTCGGCCGAGACGTAGACGCGCATCTGGCTGATGCCCGCCTTGCGCAGCGAACGGCTCGGCAGCGTGTAGCCCAGCGAGACGTTCTTCAGCCGCAGGAACGAACCGTCCTCGATCACGCGCGACGAGTACTCCTCGCGGCCGACGGCGTTCACGCGCGGAATGTTCGACGCGGGATTCTCCGGCGACCAGCGGTCGGCGTAGGAGGCCAGCTGGTTGGTCTGGCTCCTCCATCCCGATTCGAAGACCAGCCGGTTGGCGTTCAGCACGTCGTTGCCGTAGCTCCACGCGAAGAAGATGTTCAGGTCGAAGTTCTTCCAGTTGAAGTTGTTGCCGAAGCCGCCCGTGTTGAGGGGCTGTCCGCAGCCGATGCTCGTGCGGTCGTAGTCGTCGATGACCCCGTCGCCGTTCATGTCGCGGTATTTCATGTCGCCCGGCTGCATCGCGTTGCCCTTGAACGAGGGAATGCCGCTGACGAGGTTGCCCTTGTCGTCGAAGTCCTCGGCCTTGTAGGTCCCGTCGTAGATGAAGCCGTACATCATGCCCGTGGGCTTACCCACCTGCGAGATGTAGGGGAACTGCGAGTTGAAGCGCGTCTCCCACGATACGGAACTCTGGAGCGTGTTCTGTCCGTCGACCAGCCCGAGAATCCGGTTGCGGTTGAAGGCGATGTTGAACGACGTGGACCACTGGAACTGACGGGTCTTGACGTTCACCGTTTCGAGCGTCAGCTCGAAGCCGCGGTTGCGGATCTTGCCGATGTTGAGCATCCCCTGCTCGAAGCCCGACGAGGCGGGCAGCAGGGCGTAGAGCAGCAGGTCGCGCGTCACCTTGTCGTACCAGTCGGCCGTCACCTTGATGCGGTCCTCGAAGAACCCGAGGTCGAGACCCGCGTTCCACTGCTCGGTGGTCTCCCACTTGAGCCGCTCGTTGGCCATGTTCGAGACGTAGTAGCCCGGCACGCGCTCGCCGCCGAACACATAGTCGAGCGAGTTGCCCGAACCCGGGTTGACGGTGATCTGCGAATAGAAGTCGTAGGGGGTCTGCGTGCGGTTGTTGCCCGTCAGGCCCCACGAGAGGCGCAACTTGCCGTTGCTCATCCACTCGCTCTTCTTCAGCAGATTCTCGCGGTTGAAGTTCCACGAAAGGCCGGCCGAGGGGAAGTAGCCCCAGCGGTTGTCGGAGGGGAATTTCGACGAGCCGTCGGCGCGGAATGAGAAGGTCAGGTAGTATTTGTAGCGGAAATTGTAGTTGGCGCGCAGGAAGGCCGACATCATCCGCCAGTCGTAGTAGTTGCTCTGGACCTTCTGGTAGTTGCCTGTGTGGATGCCCGCGATGCCCAGCTCCTCGGAGGTGATCTGCGTCGACGCAACGCCGTCGTAGGTGTTCTTCTGCCCCTGGAGCGAGAGTCCCGCCATCAGGTCGAGGTTGTGGCTGCGCCCCAGGCGCTTCTTGTAGTTGAGCGTGTTTTCGTTCGACCAGCTCGTCTGGTCGGTCCAGTAGATGGCGCCGTTGACGCCCTTGCCGCTGGGCGAGCCGGCGTAGCCCGTGTAGGTTTCGCTGCCGTTGAACTCCTCGCGGCGGCGTTTGTTCAGGACGTAGCCGCCCGTGGTCTTGAACGTCAGGTCGGGGGTGATCTTCCACGTCAGCGCCAGGTTGGCGTTGAGGTAGTCCACCAGCGTCTTGCGGTATTCGTTCTTGGCGGTCTTCACCGGGTTGAAGCGGTAGTCGTTCGATCCGTCTACGGCTTCGTCGAGCATCGAATCGAGTATGTCCTGCCCGGGAGGCGTTACGGGGCGGTAGCCCCAGACCGAGTACATCAGCCAGCCCGACGACGACGAGGTGGTCTGCGCCGTGGTGGGGGTCACGCCGTTGGTCGCCGTGCGCGAATAGTTGGCGTTGGCGTTCAGCGTGAGTTTTTTCGAGATGGGCAGCGTGAAGTTGGCCTTGCCCTGGTAGCGCTGGAAGTTCGAACGGATGATGATGCCGTCCTGGTCGAGCGCCGAGAAGCCCACGTTGTAGCGCAGCCCCTCCTTGTTGCCGCCCGAGAGCGAGACGTTGTAGTTCTGCTGGAAAGCCGTGCGGTAGAGCTGGTCCTGCCAGTCGATGCCCGGGATGTGGCGGTAGTCGTCGAGCGTCAGTCCCTCGCTGAAATAGCTCTTGTTCATCGTCTCCTCGCTGATCAGTTCGCTCTGAAGCCGGACGAATTCGTAGGAGTCCATCAGGTCGGCCTTGTTGGCGATCTTGTTCAGGGAGAACGAGGCGCTGAAGTTCACCGTGGGCTTGCCCTCGTTGCCGCGTTTGGTGTTGATCACGATGACGCCGTTGGCTCCGCGCGCTCCGTAGATGGCGGTCGCCGAAGCGTCTTTCAGCACGTCGATCGACTCGATGTCGGCGGGGTTGATCGACGCGGCGAACGACCCTTCGGACGGGAATCCGTCGATGATGTAGAGCGGGGCGTTGCTCTGCGTGAGCGAGTTGTTTCCGCGGATGGTGATATTGGCTTCGGCGCCCAGCGAGCCGTCGCCCGTGGTGACGACCACGCCGGCGATGCGTCCGCCCAGCGCCTGGTCGAAGTTGGTGACGTTGGCCTTCATCATCGTTCCCAGGTCGGCCTTGGCCACCGAGCCGGTGAGGTCGCGCCGCGTGGTGGTTCCGTAGCCGATGTTGACGATCTCGACGGCGCCGATCTGCGACGCCTCTTCGGTCATCTTGACGTTGATCGCCGTGCGTTTGCCGACATACTCCTCGACGGTCGTGTAGCCCAGATAGGAGAAGACCAGCGTCTGGTCCTCCCGGGCCTTGATCGAGTAGCTGCCGTTGGCGCCCGTGGCCGTTCCCGACTGCGTCCCCTTGATCAGGACGGTTACGCCCACCAGCGGTGCACCGTTGGCGTCAACCACGCGTCCGTCCACGGCGTTCTGCGCAAAGGCGTCCCCCCCCCGGAGTACCGATAGGGTCACCAGCGCTGCCGCGGCCATGCGTTTAAGTGCTTTTTTCATAAATAAATCAGGTTGTGGGTGAAAATGGTTATTTCTTCTTGAGCCGGAACTCCACGGGCTGTCCGTGGCGGCAGGTTATCTTCAGCAGCGTTCCGGTGTCGTGGGAAACGGCCTCCACGCCGGGATATTGTGCGGCAAGCTCCCATGCGCCGTCCAAAAGCACCTCTTTTTCGATGGGGCGGCTCTCCTGACGCGTGGTGTAGGTCTTCTCCGTGAGGCCGAGGTCGGGCGTGCAGACGCTCATCACGACCTGTCCGTCCGTGTCGGTGCGCTCCATGACGATCGACTCTCCGGTCACTTTGCGCACAAGCCCCTGGCCCGTGTATTCCCCGAAGCAGACGTAGCCCGTGATGCCCGTGGCGAGGTCCTTCACGACGTGGGCCGTGTTGTCCCGGCGCAGCACTTCGTAGCCGTCTTTCTTGATCAGGCGCGTGATCTCCTTGTTCGTGGGCTGGATGTAGACCGCATATTCGTAGGCGGCCTGCTTGGGGGCGCGGCCGTGGTCGATCCAGGCCGTGGCGAAGTTGCCCGTCTGGGGTGCGCGGGTCTTGTCGTTGGGCGAGGTCTGCTCCTTTTTGGTGATGTTCACCGCTGCGGCGTTCTTCACCACGTAGAAATTGCCCTTCGTGTCGGAGAGCGCCAGCCGCTCGCCTCCCTTGGAAAGGTTGAGCGGGAAAGCGTCGTAAAGCTCGCCGTCGACTTCTATCTGTTCGGCCGGGCTGTCCATCCGCAGCTGGAAAAGCGTCGTTTCGGTGGGGTATGCCTGGTTGTCGTTGTCGATGCCGCTGCCGAGGAAGACCATCCGGTTGTCGAAGCAGAAGACGGATTTGTACGCCGTGGCCCCGGGGGTGAAGTTCTTGCGGTCCTTTTCGACGAAGTGCAGGGCCAGTATGCCGTTGCGGCCTTCGAGCGACGAGGCGCCCGAGAAGCGCTCGGGGTTGCGCTCCATGAGCGTCCCCGGCAGCGGGCTTTCCAGTTCGGGGTAGGGCAGATGGATGGTCGTGGCGCCCGGCACGCGGTTCCAGTCCCAGCCCTCCTGCACGAATCCGCTCGCCGCGGCCGAGACGGGATTGCCCGAACCGATGATCGGCGCGGAACCGTAGCTCTGGTAGCGTCCGTAGCGGTTGTCCTTGGTATAAATCTCCGATCCCCAGACATCGGTGTTGAATGCTTTGAGCGTCACCATCCAGTCGCCGCGGCGGTGGATGCCCGCGGCCCCGTAGTTATAGACGAAGAATCCCGAGGGCGTGGGACCTGCCGAAATCCCCTCTTTCCTGAAGAGGCTGTTCAGCTCCTTGTCCGTGCCTTTCAGGCGCAGGTAGGCGCCCGCCAGTTCGGGGTCCGCGCCCTTGCCGCTGCCCGTCAGGTCGCCCAGCGCGGCCAGATAACCGAATGCGTTGACGTCGGCGTCGGGGATGCGGCCGTTCTTGCCGAAGGGATGGCGGCCGGCCAGGCCGAGTCCCCAGTCGCGCAGATCGGTGTAGTTGGCCATGGTCATCAGCGCCAGCTTGAAGTTGCGGCACGCCTGCTCCGAGAGGGTGAAATCCGTTCCCCGGGTTGCTTTGCAGAAGTAGCCGATCATGGCGAACGCGCCGGTCGAGTAGGCGGGGTAGAAGCCGCCGTGGTGGAAGGTCGTGCCGTCGGGCTTGATGCCGCCGATGGTGCCCGGCGTGAAGCCGAGGCTCCCCGAGAGCCATACGCCGAGGCTCTTCATGGCGCGGTACTGTTCGGCCTCGTCGGGCAGCATCAGCGCGCTGACGATCTTGGGGATGAGCAGCGTGTGCCACGAGTCGAGCAGCTCGTCGCGGCCGTAGACGTAGGGTTTGCGGGTCTCCGCCAGGCCGCTCCAGTAGGCCAGCACCTTGACGTATTCGTCGGTCTTGCCGCGTGCGGCGATTTTGTCGCGCATGAGCCACATGGCGTCGTAGATCTTGCGTATGTTGTAGCCGTAGTGGTGGTTGGTTCCGTTGCCGTGGCCGAAGGCGAAGCCCTGGTCGATGGCGTGGTCCATCACCAGAAAGAAATCGTCGTCGTATTTCGGATCGTTGTTGATATGGCTGTTCAGCGCGAAGGCGTTGAGCATGTTCTCGATGTCGTCCAGGCGCAGTTCGCCTTTCGGGCGGTTGCACTCGTCGTTCGAGAGCAGCGGGGCGCCGATGATCCCGCCGTCGTCGGTGCGGCGGATCGCGGCCTTTTCGAAGGTCGCCCGGGCGCGCGGGATGATCGTGCCGTTGATGTAGTTGGCGCTCGACATGTTGGCCGCGACGATGCTTTCGATGCGCGATTTCACGGCGTCGAGCTGGGCCTTTTCCGCGGGCGTGACGTCGCGCAGCGGCTCTTCGTATTCGTACTGCTCCCACTCCCAGAGGCGCGCCCAGTGCCACAATTCGCGAGAGAGATTGCAGTTGTTGCCGGGAATCTGCTTGTCGGGGGTGATCTGGTCGTGGAGCTTGACCTCGGAGAAGGTCAGGCGGTCGAGGAACAGCTCGCCGCTTTCGACCCCGGCGGGCGTCGAGATCGTCAGCCGGGATACCTGCTGCGAGGCGTGGTCGCCCGGCATGTCGTTGTACTTGATCCAGCAGGCGCGCCAGCCCGTGAAATCCATGTGGAAATCGAACCGGTAGGGGACTTCGCCGGTGGGCGTCTCGAACGAGAATCGCATGTCGGCGTCGACGGCCCTGGGGTTGTAGATCCAGAGCATGACGCCCGCGCCCTTGACCCGCAGCGAGCGCATCAGCTGTCCGAAGTCGTTGAAGCGGAGCGTCGACGGCGCGCTCCACGACCAGCGCAGCGAACGGCTCCCGTCCTTGTAGTGGAGGCCGCTCAATTCGGCCGTGCTGTTTTCGCCGCATACAAAAGCCTTGGGAATTTCCGTTTCGAAACTGATTTTGGCGTCGATTGCCGCAGCGGCATGCTGGCCCCAAAGCGTGCCGAATAGTATCCAAATCGCTGGTACAGCGTGTTTTAATATATTTTTCATAGATTCATATTTGGTCAAAAATAAACAAAGAAATTGGTTCGCCAAAATTTTTCAAAGAGAAAATAATAAAAATTTTACATTCATCAGAAAAGATTATTAAAATATGTTGCAAGTCCGAAAAAAACTTTACCTTTGTCCGAAAAGCTGATTTGGTTTACCAAAATAATCATGTTAATCACCTAATTTATGAAGATCTTATTTAAATATGCGACCGTCGCGCTCCTCCTGGCAGGGGCTGCCGCCTGCTCGCAGCCTTCGAAGCGCGCTTCGATCATTGACGAAAACATCGCCGTCGCCGAAAAGCAGATCGGCATGCTGGCCGATTCGAGCGAGACGGGCGGTGTGATCCGCATCCCCTCGACCTGGAAGAACGGGCGGATCGACTACGTGCCCGTCGACGACTGGGTGAGCGGTTTCTTCGCCGGGACGCTGTGGTACATGTACGAACTGACGGGCGACGAGGCATGGGCCGCGCGCGCACGGAAGCATACCGAGATCCTCGATTCGGTGCAGTACCTGCAATGGCATCACGACGTGGGCTTCATGGTCTACGACAGCTACGGCAACGGACTGCGGCTGAAAAACATACCCGGCTACGAGGATGTGATCGTCCAGACGGCCAAGTCGCTCGCGACGCGTTTCCGGCCGGTGCCGGGCGTCATCCAGTCGTGGGACGCCGACCGCGGCTGGCAGGGCGAGCGCGGCTGGCAGTGCCCGGTGATCATCGACAACATGATGAATCTCGAACTGATGTTCAAGGCCACGGAGTTTTCGGGCGACAGCACCTATTATAATATCGCGGTGAAGCATGCCGACCGAACGATGAAGGAGCACTTCCGCGACGATTACAGCTGTTATCACGTCGTGGACTACGACCTGACGACGGGCGACGTGCGCGGACGCTGCACGGCGCAGGGCTATGCCGACGACTCGGCGTGGGCGCGCGGACAGGCATGGGCCGTCTACGGCTATACGGCCTGCTACCGTTACACGGGCGACAAACGCTACCTCGACCATGCGCGGAAGGTGGCCGGTTTCATGCTGGGCGACAAGAACATGCCCGCCGACCTGGTTCCCTACTGGGACTACGATGCGCCGAACATTCCCAATGAACCGCGCGACGTCTCGACGGCGGCCATCATCGCTTCGGCGTTCTACGAAATGTACACCTATACGGGGGACGGGCTGTATAAGCAGAAGGCCGACCGGATCGTCGAGTCGCTCTCGTCGCCGGCCTACCGCGCTCCGGTGGGCGGCAACGGCGGGTTCCTGCTGATGCACTCCGTGGGCAGCATCCCGCACGGCAGCAATATCGACGTGCCGCTGAACTACGCAGATTACTATTTCCTTGAGGCACTGATCCGCAAGGGCCGTGTGGAGGCGGGCGAACCTTTGTTTTAAACCGGATGCCCATGTATAAACTGTTGTTTCTCGCCGCTGCGTCGGTGTGGTCGTGGGCCGCACCGGCGCAGTCGGTGCGGGAGGTCGCCGATGCGCGGATTCTTTCGTTCGAGGAGTCTGCGGCGCCTTTCACGGCGTCGGAAGGCTCGTCGCTGTCCGTCTCGGGCGACCATTACAAGCACGGCGCCCACGCGCTCCGCTGGCAATGGTCGCGGGCGGGCGCCCGAGTGCGCATCGAATCCCCGGTGGGTTACCTGTCGGAAAATCCCAATCCCAGGGAGACCTCCGTTTCGACCTTCGTGTTCTGGGTCTACGCCCCGAAGGCGCTCGACGGGAAATTGCGTTTCGAGTTCCGCAAGGAGGGGCGCACCTGCGCGTGGTTCGACTACGGACTGGAGTTCACCGGCTGGCGCGGGGCATGGGTGGCTTTCGACCGCGACATGCAGGGCCGGCCCGAGGAGGGGATGGACGAGCTGGTCGTCACGGCGGAGGGCGTCGAACGGGGCGAGTTGTATTTCGACCACCTGATTCTCTCCTCGTTTCAGGACATGCGGCACCATACGGCCGATTTCCAGGCGCCGTTCATCAACGCCGCGACCACGAGCCACTGGCTCACGCTGCTGCAATCGTGGCGCAATCCGATGCCCGCACTCCCCGCCGCGGTCGGTGAGGGGGAGCGGCGCGATATGGCGACCGTCGAACGGCGTCTGCGCGAACTGCTGCTCGAAGGCCGGAAGCCGATGGCGATGAAGACCCTGCGCAAACGCTTCGACGCATACGGCATTGCGGAAAATTCCGACGGGACGCTTCGGGGCAAGCCGATCTGGTTCGTGCGCTATGCCGAGACCTATATCAATCTGGGCCATCCCGATGTCGGCAAACTGTTCAACGACAACGGCCAGACGCTGCGCAAATACAACGACTTCCTGTTCCAGGTCGCCGTGGCCCACGATGCCGCTGCGGACGCCGCCGAGCGGGCGGAGCTGGAGCGGATGTATGTGCTGCTGACGCGGCATCTTCTGGATCAGGGCTTCGCCGCGGGAAGTGCGCAGGGAACCCTGCACCACCTGGGGTACAGCATGCGCAATTTTTACACGGCTCCCGTCATCATGCGCGACGTGCTGCGTCGCGCCGGGCTGGAACACGACGTGCAGCAGGCTATGGAGTGGTTTTCGGGCGTGGGCGAGGTGAAACTTCCGCCGGCGGAGCCGGGGATGGACATCGACGCGTTCAACACCTCGCTCGTCGGCCGTCTGGCGAGCATCGTGATGCTCCCGGACACCCCGGTGAAAGCGGCCTGGCTGGAGGCGTTCTCCCGCTGGGTCGACAACGGATATAAGGTCACCGAGGGGACCGGGCCCTGCTTCAAGAGCGACGGCACGGTCTTCCACCACCGGCGTCACTACCCGGCCTATGCCGTGGACGGGTTCAGCGGCGGGGCCGTGAATGCCGTGTGGCTGTTGTCGAAGACGCAGTTCGCGGTGAGCGCCGAAAGCCATGCCGTTCTGAAACGCGCGCTGCTCGAAATGCGCTTCTACTGCAATCTGCGGTCGTTTCCGCTGGCCCTTTCGGGCCGTCATCCCGACGGCCGCGGCGAACTGGTCCCGTGGCATTATGCCCGGCTGGCCGTCGCGGGTACGCCCGACGGCCGCGGGGAGATCGACCCGGAGCTGGCCGCCGCCTACCTGCGCGTGGCCAAAGGAAAAGACGCTTATACGCGGCTGTTCGCCGAAAAGGGCTTCGCTCCCGAACCTTCGCCTGCGGGGAACCGCGTCTACGGCTACAATGCCTCGGTGTCGCACCGGCGCGCCGACTGGCTGGTGACCGTCGCGGGCCACAGCCGCTATCTCTGGTCGGCGGAGATTTACCAGGGAGCCAACCACTACGGCCGCTACCTGACGCACGGCAGCATGCAGCTGCTTGCAGACGGCGATCCCGTGAGCGCCTTCGGCAGCGGGTTCCGGCAGGAGGGCTGGGACTGGCGGCACATTCCCGGGACGACGGCGCTCGAAATCCCGATGGAGCGGATGAAGGCCGACATCCGGAACGTCGACACCGCGTCGGGCTACGAGGAGATGCTCCTCTCCGACGAGGCCTTCGCCGGAGGCGTCAGCCACAGGGACCGCGACGGGGTGTTCGCGATGGAACTCCACGAGCACGACAAATACAACGGTTCGTTGCGGGCGCGCAAGTCGTGGTTTTTCTTCGACAACCGCATCGTCTGTATGGGTTCCGACATCGAAAACAAGGCCGAGGGCGGTGTGCATACGACGCTGTTCCAGAATTTTCTGGCGGACGCGGCCGATCCGCTCGTCGTGAACGGCGAGGCGGTGACGCAGTTCCCCTACCGGGCCGAACTTGCGGGCGGCGCCGTCCTGCGCGACAACCTGCGCAACGCTTACTTCGTGCCGAAAGGTAGGGTAGTCGTTTCGAAATCACTTCAGCGTTCGCTCGACGAGGAGACCGACGCCCCGACGCAGAACAATTTCGCAACGGCGTGGATAGATCACGGCAGCGGCTTCGTCAGCGGCGGCGGGTACGAATACATGCTGGCCGTGCACGCTTCGGACGAAGAGGCGGCCCGCTACGCGCGGGAACTTCCCTACGAGGTGCTGCGCCGCGACGCCTCGGCGCATATCCTGCGCGACAGGCCGTCGGGCATTACGGGCTATGCCCTTTTTGCGGCCGGTAAGGTGGGCGAGGGGTTGCTGGAAAGCGTTTCGCTGCCTTCGCTGGTGATGATCGGCGGGGATGGCGAAGGGCTGACGGTGAGCGCTGCGGACCCCGACCTGCGGTTCTACGAGGGGCCGAGCGACGAGGTGTTCGATGCCGACGGCAGGCGCGCCGAGCGGAGCGTCTACTCCCGCAAGTGGATCGACAATCCCTCGGGAGAGTCGCAGCTGGAGGTCGTGATCCGCGGCCGCTGGCAGTCCGCAGACGATAGGCCGGAGTGCCGGATCGAACCCGCGGGCGAAAACACCGCTTTGATCTTCACGTGCCGCGAAGGTGCGACGCGCGAAGTGAACCTGATTGAAATGAAATAAGACACGATGTTGAAAATTAGAATTGCAATTCCGTTTGCGGGCCTCGCCCTGACGGCCTGCGGGCAGTCGGAGGCCGGGCGCCCCAACGTGATCTACGTATTTCCGGACCAGTATCGCAACTCCTCGCTGGGGTTCTGGAGCGATCCGGAGTTCGCCGCCGAGGTGGGGTGGAAGGGCGATCCGGTCGCAACGCCCAACCTCGACCGCTTCGCCCGCGAAGCCACGGTGCTGACCGAGGCGGTGAGCAATTTCCCCGTGAGCAGCCCCCACCGGGGCATGTTGCTTTCGGGCATGTATCCCGAGCGGAACGGCGTGGTGCTGAACTGCATGTCGGAGCGTCCCGAAAGTTCGCTGCGCGAGGACGCCGAGTGTATCGGCGACGTCTTCTCGGCGGCGGGCTACGACTGCGCCTACATCGGCAAGCTGCACGCCGACTTCCCGACGAAGAACAACCCCCAGCGTCCGGGAACCTACGTCAGCGACGCCGTTCCCGAGTGGGACGCCTACACGCCGCCCGAACGCCGCCACGGGTTCAACTACTGGTACTCCTACGGCACCTACGACGTGCACAAGCATCCCCATTACTGGGATACCGACGGCAACCGTCACGATGTCGACGAGTGGTCGCCGCGGCACGAAGTTTCGAAAGCCATCGAATATATCGAAAACAAGGGCGGCGTGCGCGATCCCGAAAAACCGTTCCTGATGATGATCGGCATGAATCCGCCGCATTCGCCCTACGCTTCGACCGACGACTGCGACCTGGAAGGGTATGAACGTTACAAGGACAAGTCGCTGACCGAACTGCTCGTGCGCGACAACGCCGACACGACGATGGCCAAGGCCGCCGCCGTGCGTTACTATTTCGCCAACGTGAGCGGTATCGACCGTGAGTTCGGCCGCCTGCTCGCTGCGCTGGACAGGGCGGGGCTTACGGAGAACACGATCGTGGTCTTCGCTTCGGACCACGGCGAGACGATGACCAGCCATTCGACCGACGACCCCAAGAACTCGATCTGGCGCGAATCGCTGAACATTCCCTTTCTGGTGCGCTATCCGGGGCGGGTGCCGCACCGTGTGGACGATCTGCTGCTCTCGACGCCCGACATCATGCCGACGCTGCTGGGGCTGGCGGGCCTCGGGGAGCGGATTCCCGCGGGTGTAGAGGGGCGCGACTACTCGGCCGTGCTGCGGCAGGACGCCGTGCAGCCCGAACGCCCGCGCGCAGCCCTTTACATGCGCAACCTCGACGGCGGGCGCGATGCCGACGGCCTGGTCCGCGGCTTCTTCGCCCAGGCGCGCGGCGTGAAGACCGCAACGCATACGATGGAGCTGCGTATCGACCGCGACGGGACGCTCGAACGCGTGCTGATGTTCGACGATGCGGCCGATCCCTACCAGCTGCACAACCTCGCGCCGGAGGAGCATCCCGCGCTGTTCGCCGCGCTGTGCCGCGAACTGGCCGTGTTGCTGCGCGACAACGACGACGTGTGGTTCCGCGAGGGCGTCTTGTCCGACGTGGTTCCCTATGATACGAATAACTAACAATCAATCGGATATGAATAAATTGTTTTTGTGGATTGCAGCGGCCTCGGCCTTTGTGCTGCAATCGTGTGAGAACACCGACGGCATCCGCGACGAGATCGGGAGCCTGCGCGACCGGGTGATTGCGCTGGAGGCGAAGATCGGCAGCGTGAACACCTCCATCGTGGCGCTCCACAAGTTGATGGACGAGTCGACGATCATCGTCGGGATCGAACCCAACGCAAAGGGGTACGAGATCGAGTTGAGCGACGGAACCCGGCTGCCCGTCATCCTCGGTGAGAAGATCGAGGCGCTGGTTCCCGTCATGGGCATCGACGCCGAGGGCTACTGGACCGTGAGCCTCGACGGCGGAGCCACTTCCGAGCGGCTGAAGGTCGGCGGAGAGTACGTTTCGGCATGGCCCGTTTCGGGCGGCGACCATAAGCCCGGCGCCGAGGGCGTCACCCCGCAGCTGAAAGTTTCGGCTGACGGGGAGTGGCTCGTGAGCCTCGACGGCGGGGCGACCTACGCGCCGCTTTTGCAAAACGGACAGCCGGTCAATGCCTTGGGGGATAAAGTCGTCGTCAGTTACAGTTCGGCTTTCAAGTCGGTGACTTACGACGCGACGACCGGACTTTTGGCGGTCGAACTGCTCGACGGCGAAAAACTCACGCTTCCCGTCTTCGACGATTTCGGACTGACGGTGACGGCTTCCGACAACGAGACTTTCCGCCTCGGGGAGACCCGGGCCTTCGAGGTCGTGCAGAACAACGTCGCCGAGGCGGTGATCGACGCGCCTGCGGGCTGGACGGCCGTGCTTGGCGAGACGACGCTGACGGTCAAGGCTCCCGCGACGTTCGACGCCGCTTCGCAGCAGGCGGCGGTCTCGGTGACGGTCTATTCGGACAGGAAATACCGGAAACTCGTCACGCTGAACGTGACGCTGCTCGACGAGCAGGTGGATGCCAACGCCGCTCTGGCATGGCGGAATTTTAAGGCCGGAACTGCGGATAACGTCCTGCTCGATTATTCGTATGCCGGTTACAAGCACGGCGAGGAGGCTCCGGCCGATGTCTGGGGACTGGGCTACAAGGTTTACAACGTCGTCGACTACGGCGCCGATCCCACGGGCGTCAGGTCCTCGCGCGGGGCGTTGGCAGCGCTGCTCAAGGAGCTGAAACTCTCCGGGCGGAGCGATGCGGGGGCGAACCTCGCGAATGCCAATGCCCGGGCGGTGATCTATTTCCCCGAGGGGCGTTTCGTCCTCCACAACGACGACGACAACGTGGTGGACCCAACATCCGCCAACCAGAAATACACCGACTCGAAGGGGAACAACCGCAGCGAGGAGATTTTCATTCGCGGGGGTTATTTCGTGCTCAAGGGCGCGGGCCGCGGCAAGACGACGCTCGTCATGGACACGCCCAACCTGCCGAACAACTCGGAGCAGATGTGGTCGTCGCCCATGATGATCAATATCAAGCACAATTCGGGACTTTCGGACCTCACGACGGTGACGGGCGACGCCGCACGCGGCACGTTCTCGGTGGAGGTGGCTTCGGCGGCCGGCATCGGGAAGGGCGACTGGGTGTGCCTTTCGCTTTCGAACAACGACCCGACGCTGGTGGCGCAGGAGCTGGCGCCGCACCGGGTCGAGGGAAACATGACCGATATTCAGACCATTACGGTCGAGGACTATCACCAGGTGGCTTCCGTAAGCGGCAACCGCGTGACCTTCGCCGAACCGATCATGTACGCCGTGGAGGCCAAATGGGGCTGGAAAATCCGCAAGTATCCCCATTATGAACATGTCGGCGTCGAGGACCTCACGTTCGAGGGCCGCTCGAAGGAGAACTTCGGCCACCACGCTTCGTGGGAGGACGACGGGGCCTACAAGCCGCTCAACATGATGCGTCTGACCGATTCGTGGATTCGCCGCGTCGATTTCAGGGGCGTCAGCGAGGCGTTGTCGATCGTGTCGAGCGCCAACTGCTCGGCCTACGACATCGAGATCAGCGGCAACCGCGGCCACTCGGGCGTGCGCTCGCAGTCCTCGTCGCGCATCTTCATCGGCAAGGTCTGCGACCGCAGCCGCGGGCAGGCTGTCTCGCCGCCCTATACGAGCACGGGGTATTTCGAAAACGCCGGACAGTACCACGCCTCGGGTGTGTCGAACACCTCGCTGGGGGCCGTGCTGTGGAACAACACGTGGGGTGACGACGCCTTCTTCGAGTCGCACTCCAGGCAGCCGCGCGCCACGCTCGTCGACCGTTGCACGGGCGGATTCGTGCAATGGCGTTTCGGCGGCGACGAAACCAACGTGCCCAACCACCTGGGCGACCTGACGATCTGGAATCTGAACGCCACGCGTGCGGCGCACGATTTCGGGGCCGAACCGTTCAAGTGGTGGCTCTCCTCGGACAAGTGGTGGAAGACCATGCCGCCGATCATCGTCGGATTCCACGGCGCGGCGGTCACCTTCGATGAGAGCGCCGAACAGGTGAAATACCTCGAAAGCAACGGCGCGGCCGTCGAGCCGCTGTCGCTCTACGAAGCGCAGCTGCGCCAGCGGTTAGGGTATGTCCCCGCATGGCTCAATTCATTGAAATAGAATAAAAAACCAAACATATTATGAAAAAGTATCTGATCCTGATCTTCGTCGCGCTGGCTGCGGTTTTCCAGTCGTGCGACAACAACGACGACCTGTGGGATGCGATCGACGACCTGAAGAGCCGCGTGCAGGCGCTCGAAACGCAGGTCGACGCGCTGAACGGCAACATCGAGGCGTTGCAGAAACTCTACGGCGGCGCCACGATCTCCAAGGTCGAGACCTCCGATGGCAAATACGTCGTCACGCTGACCAACGGCGAGACCATCGAACTGGTGCAGGGCAGCGAGGCCGAGGCCGTGATTCCGATCGTCTCGATCAACGACAAGGGCGAGTGGCAGGTGTCGACCGACAACGGAGCCACGTTCACCTCGCTCGGCGTGAAGGCCGTGGCCGAGGACGGCACGACGCCCCGGTTCCGCATCGACGAGGCCACCGGCTACTGGCAGGTGAGCTACGACGGCGGCACCTCCTTCGAAAATGTGAAGGACACCAAGGGCCAGCCCGTCAAGGCCATCGGCTCGGGTACGGTGACCGACAAGTTCTTCGAGGAGGTGAAGGTCGACGGCGGCGACCTCTATATCAGGCTGCTCGGCGGCGAGGAACTGCGCATTCCGATCGTGAACGATTTCTTCTGCCGGATCGTCACGCCGACCGAGGGTGTGCAGACGTTCGACGCCGGGGCCACCAAACGTTTCGTGGTGGAGATCCGAGGTGTCGAGCAGGTGAAACTGTCGGCTCCCGAGGGCTGGTCGGCACGCCTGACCGATGCCGTGGATGAGAGGGCCGAACTGATCGTGACGGCCCCCGCAGCCGTGACCCGCGCCACGGCCGACACGTCGAAGGACGTGGCGATCGAGGCCTTTGCGGCCGGCGGGCTTTCGACGGTGGCCAAAATCCAGGTCGAGAGCACTGGAACGGCTCCCGCCGCTCCGACGGTTGCGGTGACCAACTCCGCGACGGTCGAACCCACGCAGTCGGCGCTGACCTTCGACGTTGCGCCCTCGGCCAATGCCGACGGCTGGAAATACCTCTGCCTCAAATCGACGGAAGCGGCTCCCGACGCCGCCAGGGTCCTTGCCGAAGGCACGGCCGGTGCGGGTACGGGCGTGACGGTCAGGAATCTCGAAGCCAATACGGCCTATACGATCTACGTGGTCGCCTATGCCGGCGATCTGACGAGCGAGGTGGCAAGCGTCGGGAACACGACGGCGGAGGCTCCCGTTACCGCCGAGACGGACTACTACCAGGATTATCAGGACGGGAAAGACATCGCGCTGGGCGACCTGACGATCAATAAGACGGTCTATCCGGAAGCGCAGCTGCTCAAGCCCTCCGAACTGACCGCTGCGATCATTACGGCCGGAGGTTTGATTTTCGTCGACAACTCCGATGCTGCCGATCTGTCGTTCACGATTTCGGGCGCGTCGATCAATATGGGCGACATCGTGCTGATCGGCCGTTATCCCGAACGTGCGCAGGCGACGATCTCCGGGCCGGAACTGCGTTGCAAGTACAATGCGGCTTTCAAGAACCTGCATATCGCAGCCTCGGGCAATTACAACCTCTTTACGACGACCAATGCCACCTATGATCCGACGCTGCATGTCGAGGATTGTACCGTGGATGCCGCCTACAATGTGGTTTACGATTCGCACAATACGCAGAATTTCAAGAGTGTCTATTTCGGGAATTCGATCGTGAAGATGACCGTCGCCAACAAGCCGTTCTATTCGACCAAGGCGAAGGACGCGCATACGCAGCAGTTGATTCGTCTGGATAACAACGTATTTTATGCCGAAATGCCTTTGCAGAACTACCTGATCAACTGCGGGGACAGGTCGCAGGCATTCCAGACGACCCGGCTTCAGGTCGAGGTGACGAACAATACGATTTATAACATTTACCAGCCGAACATTATGATCCGGGCTTATGTCCTCGCAGGGCTGACCGTGACCAAGAATGTCGGGTATTATACCGGTGTTACCGCGAAAAATTATCTGACGGGTGTGTATGACACGGCCGGATTTACGGCTGACAAGGCGGAGGTAACCTATAATTACCTCTACACCGCGCCGGTCAGCGATACGAATTTCTGGTCGGCGAAGCATACCGGAAGCTACACGCCTGCAAACAACCAGATGGGCGACGGCGTGGAAGCTCCGTTCTCTTCGATGGATGCGGCGAAGGGGTATTTCCCGGTCGACGCTTCGGTGGTGAAGACGGGTGCGGGAGCGACCTACGACACGAAGGCGTGGTTCAAGGCGGAGTAATTCCGGCTTGCCGTAACGAAAAACTCCGGCCTGCATTTTCGCAGGCCGGAGTTTTTTCGTTGAGCCGAAGAGGCGGATCAGCCGATCCAGCTTGTCAGAATCTTCATGCCGCCGTCGGGCGTGAAGGCGAGCGAACGGGCCGAAGCCGGAATCAGGACCGTTTCGCCCTGGTGCACCGGAACCGCTGCGCCGCTGTCGTCGGTGAGCGTGCCGCGGCCCTCGATGCAGATCGCCACGACGAACGAGTCGAGCGACGCGAGGTCGAGCGTCTCGGGGCGGGTCAGATCGTAGAGCGACGTGGTGAAATAAGGGCACGACACCAGCTCCACGCGCGTGTCCTGCGCCGGCTCGTAATGCGTCCGGTAATCGGGCAGCACGGTGTAGTCGATGGCGCCCTTCGCCAGTTCGGTGTGCAGTTCGCGGGTGTTGCCGTTGGCATCGCGGCGGTTGAAATCGTAGATGCGGTAGGTGATGTTCGAGGTCTGCTGGATTTCGGCGATGAACGACCCCGCGCCGATCGAGTGCACACGTCCCGCGGGCAGGAAAAACACGTCGCCCGGTGCGATCTTGTAGTCGGCCAGGATGTCCGTGATGGTGTTGTCCCCGACGCTGGCCTCGTACTCGGCCGGCGTTACCTGCTTCGAGAAGCCCGAACGCAGGTGCGCGTCCTTATCCGCCGACACCACGTACCACATTTCGGTCTTGCCCTTGGATTTGTGGCGTTCCCATGCCAGCTCATCGTTCGGGTGCACCTGGATCGAGAGATCCTGCCGGGCGTCGATGAACTTGATCAGCAGCGGGAACTCCTCGCCGAAACGCCCGTAGTTGGCTTTGCCCAACAGCGCCGCGCCGTGACGGGCGATCAGTTCCGGGAGCGATGTCCCGGCTTCGGGGCCTTCGGCGACGACGGACTCGTTGTCCTTGACGCCCGAAAGCTCCCAGCTTTCGCCGATGTTGCGCTGGTCGGTGGCGATTCCCTTGTAAGGGGCGATCTTCTCGCCGCCCCAGATCAGGGATTTCAGAATCGGTTGAAATTTATACATGGTCGATCTATTTTATGCGTTTTCCGTGTCGAGCTGGCTCAAGGCGAAAGCGTATGCTCCGACCGAAATGGCTTGGCTCGCGCCGAGTTTCGAAATGGTCACGCCGATGCGTTTTTGCGGGTCGTAGGCCACGTAGCGGTCCGTGCCGTAGACTTTCAGGGGCCGCTGCGCGCCCTTGGCGAATTCGCGGAATTCAGTCTCGTCGTCCAGATCGTAAACCTTCATCTGCACGCGGTTCAACTCGTTGCCGTTGAGCTGGTGCATCTTCGAACGCAGCTCGTTCAGCAGGCTGGGCATGATCCATTTGCGGGCCGCCGTGATGCCGCCGCCGATGACGATCAGTCCGTCCACCAGCGTCACGGCCGTTGCCATGGCGTCGCCGGCGATCTCGCCCATTTCGGCAAAAGCCTTCTTCGCAGCCTCGACATCTCCCGGGCGTTTACCCTCGGCGATTTCGCAGATATCTTTCGGTTCGAAGGTGTGGTTCACGTCGCCCGAAGCTTCGCCGTAGACGCGTTTCACGGCACGGATCGACGCCCCGTCCTCGACGATGATTTCGGGCATTTTCTTGTGACGCAGGCAGAACGTCTCGACGCATGAGTTGTCGCCGCGGTTCAGCCGGTTGTCGATCACAAGGCCCACGCCGAGTCCCGTGCCGAAGGTGTAGCCGACGAGGTTTTTGTATTTCTTCGGGCTTCCCAGCGCTTCGAGCCGGGCGTTGACCTCGGGCAGGGCGCCTCCCAGCGCCTCGCCGTAGGCGAACAGGTCGCCGTCGTTGTTGATGTATACCGGGATGCCGAATTTCGCTTCGAGGAACGGACCCAGCGCCACGCCTTCGCGGAACGACGGGAAGTTGGGCAGATAACCGCCGATGATGCCGTTCGGATAGTCGGCCGGGCCGGGGAATGCGAAACTGATGGCTACGGGTTTTTCGGACAGACGGTCGATGACGGCCTGGAACCCTTCGACCATCGTCGCGAGGCATTTGTCGAGGTTCTCGGCATGCGACGGGAGGGTGATCGGCTCCACAATGAATTTGTTGGCCTGCATGGCGCCGAAAACGAGGTTCGTGCCGCCGGCGTCGAGGGTGATGACCACCCGGTTGTCATGGCTGTACATATTGAGTAGTTTTGTTTGGATTGCCGGTGTTCCGGCAGGCAAAGATACATAAAAATTGAACGGGTGCAAAACCGAATTGCGCGAAAAAGGCCGGCGACTGCTGCCGCCGGCCTTTTTCAGGGCCTTGCCTTGTGTCAGTTGTTTTCGGGACGCAGCTTGCGCACGACGGCGCCGGTCTGCCACATCTCGCTTTCGCGCATCTCGCGCAGCTCCTCGTTGAGCTTCTCGCGGTAGTCGGGTTTGCTGTTCAGGTCGATCGAACGCTGGGCCTCGTTGCCGGCGGCCACCTCCCTGTACAGCTCTTCGAAGACGGGTTTCGTGGCGTCGCGGAACTTCTTCCACCAGTCCAGCGCGCCGCGCTGGGCCGTGGTCGAACAGTTGGCGTACATCCAGTCCATGCCGTTCTCCGAGACCAGCGGCATGAGCGACTGGGTCAGCTCCTCGACCGTTTCGTTGAAGGCCTCCGAGGGGGTGTGGCCGTTGGCGCGCAGCGTGTCGTACTGGGCGGCGAAGATGCCCTGGATGGCGCCCATCAGCGTGCCGCGCTCGCCCGTGAGGTCGGAGTAGACCTCGCGCTTGAAGTCGGTTTCGAACAGGTAGCCCGAACCCACGCCGATGCCCAGCGCCACGACGCGTTCGAAGGCGCGGCCCGTGGCGTCCTGGAACACCGCATAGCTCGAATTGAGTCCGCGGCCCTGGAGGAACATGCGCCGCAGCGAGGTTCCCGAGCCTTTCGGGGCGATCAGGATCACGTCCACGTCGGCCGGGGGCACGATGCCCGTGCGCTCCTTGTAGGTGATGCCGAAGCCGTGGGAGAAATAGAGGGCCTTGCCCGGCGTGAGGTGCTTTTTGATTGAAGGCCATACGGCGATCTGCCCGGCGTCGGAGAGCAGGTACTGGATGATCGTGGCGCGCTCGGCGGCCTCCTCGATGCCGAAAAGCGTCTGGCCCGGCACCCAGCCGTCGGCTACGGCCTTGTCCCAGCTCGCGGAGCCTTCGCGCTGGCCCACGATGACCCTGAATCCGTTGTCGCGCAGGTTGAGCGACTGTCCGGGGCCTTGCACGCCGTAGCCGATGACGGCGATGGTCTCGTCCTTGAGTGTTTCGAGCGCTTTTTCCAGAGGAAATTCCTCGCGGGTTACGACGTTCTCTTCGACGCCGCCGAAATTGATCTTTGCCATGGTTTTCGTGATTTTTAGTTTGTTATATGTTCTGAAAGTTATTTTTCGCTTTTGCTCCCTTCTTCATCGGATTCGGCCCTTAAACGGTCGATTTCTTCAAGGTACTCGTTCAGCAGCTCGCGCCGCGACTTGATGATGGCCACCGTGCCGCTGCGCACGAACTGCTGTACGCCGTAGGGTTGCAGCAGGCGGAACAACGCCTGCGTGTCGGCCTTGTGGCCGGTTTTCTCGACGACGATGTAGTCCTCGTCGATCTCCAGAATGCGGACGTTGTGTTCCCTGACGAGTTGTTCGACGCCCCGGCTGCGGGTCACCTTGTAGAGGGCGATCTCCTGCTGCACGACCTCGTCGGGGGTGTAGACGAAGGTCTTCAGCACGTCGATCTTCTTCTCGACCTGCCGCACGAGTTTGTCGACTTGGTCGGGTGTGGTGCGGACCACGATGGTGAATTTGTGGATGCCCTGCAACGCCGATTCCGAGGTCGTGAGGCTCTCGATGTTCACGTCGCGGCAGGTGAAGACGGTGGTGATCTGGCTCAGCAGGCCCACCTTGTTCTCCGAAAACACGGTGATGATGTATTCCTGTTCCATACGCTGTTTCGTTTTATTCGAACCGGATTTCCGATACCGGGGCGCCCGCCGGGACCATCGGGAAAATGTTCTCTTCGCCCTCGACGCGCACCTCCAGCAGGAAGGCGCCTTCGGAGGCTTTCATGGCGGCGATGGCCTCGTCGAGTTCCTCGCGCCGTTCGACGCAGCGGTACGAAAGGCCGTTGCCGCGGGCGATCAGCCCGAAATCGGGGTTGACCATCTCCGTAAAGGAGTAGCGGCGGTCGTAGAACAGCTCCTGCCATTGGCGCACCATGCCGAGGAACGAGTTGTTCAGCAGGACGATTTTCACGGGGATCTTCGACTGGAAGATCGTGCCCAGCTCCTGAATGGTCATTTGCAGGCCGCCGTCGCCGGCGAAAAGGACGACTTCGCGGTCGGGGGCGCCCAGCTTGGCCCCGATGGCCGCCGGAAGTCCGAATCCCATCGTGCCGAGACCGCCCGAGGTAACCACGCTGCGCGTGCGGCGGAATCCGAAATAGCGCGCGGCGTTCATCTGCTGCTGGCCCACGTCGGTCACCAGCACCGCGTCGTTGCGGTAGGCCCGGGCCACGGCGGCGACCGCCTCGCCCATGCGGATACGCCCCTCGGCGGGGTGCACGGCCTTGCGGATGACGGCTTCGTATTCGATCTGGTCGCAGGCGCGGAATCCGGCGATCCATTGGCTGTGGTCGCGTTTGCGGATACGCTCGGTGATGAGCGGCAGGGAGCGTTTCACATCGCCCACGACCGCCACGTCGGCCGGGATGATCTTGCCGATCTCTGCGGGGTCGATCTCCAGGTGGATCACCTTGGCGTTGGCGCCGAAATGCGCGGGATTCCCCGTCACGCGGTCGTCGAAACGCATGCCCACGGCCACGAGCAGGTCGCACTCCTGGTTCTTGATGTTGGGACCGTAGTTGCCGTGCATGCCCAGCATGCCCACGTTTTGCGGATGGTCGGTCGGCAGGGCCGAGAGACCCAGCAGGGTCGAGGCGGCGGGCATGCCGCTCTTGTCGAGCAGCGCCCGCAGCTCGGCTTCGGCGTTGCCCAGGATGACGCCCTGACCCACCATGACCAGCGGACGGCGGGCCTGGTCGATCAGCCGTGCGGCTTCGGCGATGCGTTCCGCGTCGGGTGCGGGCGCGGGGAGGTAACTGCGGATCGAGGTGATTTTTTCGTAGCGGAACGGAGCTGTTCCGCATTGTGCGTCCTTGGTGATGTCGACCACGACGGGACCCGGACGGCCCGAGCGGGCGATGTAGAAGGCCTTGGCGATGGCCGCGGGAATGTCCTCGGTGCGCTTGACCTGGCAGTTCCACTTGGTGACGGCCTGCGTGATGCCGACGAAATTGGTCTCCTGAAAGGCGTCGGTGCCCAGCAGCGCGGAGCCGACCTGTCCGGTGACGAGCACCAGCGGCGTGGAGTCCATCAGCGCGTCGGCCAGCCCCGTCACGGTGTTCGTGGCGCCGGGACCCGAGGTCACCAGACAGACCCCGACGCGGCCGCTGACGCGGGCATAGCCCTGTGCGGCGTGCACGGCGCCCTGCTCGTGACGTACGAGGATGTGGCGCAGGCGGTCGCGGTAGTCGTAAAGCGCGTCGTAGACGGGGATGATCGCGCCTCCGGGATAGCCGAAAACGGTTTCGACGCCCTCTTGGAGAAATGATTCGATCAGGGCCTTCGATCCCGTCATCGAGGGATCGGAGGCCGCGCGTCGCTCTTCGGGACGGAGTGTTTGAGAGGTATTCATTGCGGGTCCGTTTTTTATTCTTCGTTATCGTCGACGATACGTACGGCGCCTTTGTCGGCCGAGCTGACCAGCCGGGCATAGGCGCGCAGCGACGCCGGAACGCGGCGGTCGCGGCCGGCGGGGCGGAAGCGTTCCTGTGCGGCCATGCGGGCGGCGATCTCCGCGTCGTCGACCGCGAGGCGGATCGAGCGGCCGGGGATGTCGATCTCGATCTCATCGCCCGTGCGGACGACGGCGATCTCTCCGCCCGAGGCGGCTTCCGGCGAGACGTGGCCGATCGAAAGCCCCGAGGTTCCGCCCGAGAAACGCCCGTCGGTGATCAGCGCGCAGGCCTTGTCGAGGTGTTTCGACTTGAGGTACGACGTGGGGTAGAGCATCTCCTGCATGCCCGGGCCGCCCTTGGGGCCTTCGTAGCGGATGACGACCACTTCGCCCGGCTGCACCTCGTCGGCGAGAATGCCGTTCATGGCCTGCTCCTGCGATTCGTAAACGCGCGCCGGGCCGCGGAAGACGAACAGTTTTTCGTCCACGCCGGCGGTTTTGACGACGCAGCCCTGCCGGGCTATGTTGCCCGTCAGCACGGCCAGTCCGCCGTCGCGGAAATAGGCGTGCTCCACGTCGCGGATGCAGCCCGCCGTGCGATCGGTGTCGGGTTCTTCGTAGTAGGAGTGCTGTGCGCCCAGCTCGCGGCTGTAATGGCCTGCCGGGGCGCTGAGCGCGCGGCGTCGCGCGGCGTCGGCGGCTGCCGGGTTGAGAATGTCGCAGGCCGGGATCGCTTCGCCCAGCGTGCGCCCGTCGACGCGCAGGACCGAGGTGTCGAGCAGTCCGGCACGGTCGAGTTCGCCCAGAATGGCGAAGATGCCTCCGGCGCGGTTGACGTCCTGGATGTGGTAGTGCGAGTTGGGGGCGACCTTGCAGAGCACCGGGACCCGGCGCGAAAGGCGGTCGATGTCCTGCATCGTGAAATCGACGCCGGCCTCGTGGGCCACGGCCAGCAGGTGCAGGACCGTGTTGGTCGAGCCGCCCATGGCGATGTCTAACGACATGGCGTTTTCGAAGGCGGCCTTCGTGGCGATCGAACGCGGAAGCACCCGCTCGTCGCCCTCGAAGTAGTAACGTTCGGCATTGCGGACGATGAGCGCCGCAGCGTCTTCGAACAGCCGGCGGCGATTGACGTGGGTGGCGACGATCGTGCCGTTGCCCGGCAGCGAGAGACCCAGCGCCTCGGTCAGACAGTTCATCGAGTTGGCCGTGAACATGCCCGAGCACGATCCGCAGCCGGGGCAGGCGCAACGCTCGATCTCGGCGATCTGCGCGTCGCTGCACGTCTCGTCGGCCCCCATCACCATGGCGTCGATCAGGTCGACGCCGCGGCCCTGAAATTTTCCGGCCTCCATCGGCCCGCCCGAGACGAAGACCGTCGGGATGTTGAGCCGCATGGCGGCCATCAGCATGCCGGGGGTGATCTTGTCGCAGTTCGAGATGCAGACCAGCGCGTCGATCTTGTGGGCGGAGGCCATGTACTCGACGCTGTCGGCGATGATCTCGCGCGAAGGCAGCGAGTAGAGCATGCCGTCGTGGCCCATGGCGATGCCGTCGTCGACGGCGATGGTGTTGAACTCCGCGGCGAAGCACCCGAGGGCTTCGATGCGCTGTTTGACATATTGTCCGATTTCGTGCAGGTGTACGTGCCCCGGCACGAGTTGGGTGAACGAATTGGCGATGCCGATGACCGGCCGGCCGAACTGTTCTTCGCGCATGCCGTTGGCGCGCCAGAGGCTTCTGGCTCCCGCCATCCGGCGGCCCGTCGTGGTGACGGCGCTTTTGAGTGTGTGTTTCATCTTTCCGTTTTCGTTTCAGTCTCCTGCCGGGTCCGGTCCTGCAACAAAAAAACCTTTCCCCGGTGGGAGAAAGGCTTTATTTTCAATCAACTATGCACGCCACCTTTCTCCCGTTATCTCCGAAGGACGACGAGCAGCAGGGTAATGACGTGAATATTCGAATGATTCAGGGCGTTCATAGCCGGTTTTCCGTGTTTGTTCGTTTTCTGCGACAGTGCATCCGCGTGCAGGCCGGGTCTCCCCGTTATGCCGGATGCTTTCTGTCTGACTATGGCAAAGATATGAATATTGAATCAGTTGAACAAATAATTTCCTAAAAAAATTTAATATTGTAACAGTCCGGAAGCATATTCTTTCCTGAAGTTCGCAACTGTGCGTGACGGCTCGTGTTTGCTTACAATTTGAAACCGGTATTTTGGCCTCCGGATGCGGTTCCCGGGCGTTTTCTTCCCGCGGTCCGGCGGGTGTGGGCCGAAAGGCTTTCATTTTTATTTCCGAAATCTCTGTTGCGGCCTTTTTGCGCTGCTCCTATATAAATAAAAGGCCGTCTGCGCAACGGCGGGCCGCTTACAAATTGTTACATGGATTTGGATTATTAAAATATTTGTTTTATATTTGCCGACGATGGTTACCAAACGGCATAACACGACGACAGGGCGAGGTTGCGGATTTATCGGCAATCCCGTAGGCTGTGTTTATACCGCTCTCTTCACGACCGCCACAACTGCCACGACGACTGCCACGACCCCCGTGGGGGTTCAGTAGTCAATATTCCGTCCGCATACCTGTGTGTGCACATCCCGGCCAAGGCTGCCGGAGCGGAAACAGAAAATCAGGCAAGGGTAGTTCAATTCATCAAAAAAAATTGGTATGAAACATATTAAGGTTTTCGCGCCGGGAACGGTCGCGAATCTGGGGTGCGGTTTCGATGTGATGGGCCTTACGCTCGACGGCGTGGGCGACGTGCTGGAAGTGGGCGTTGCGGAAAATGCCGAAGGATTCGAAATCCGTAACCGCAGCGGGGTGGAACTCCCCGGAAATGTCGAAGAAAACGTCATCACGCCCGCCGTACGGGCCTTGCTCGAAGCTTACGGCCGTCCGGTGCGGATCGAGGTGGAGATCCTCGAAAAGATCGCTCCCGGCAGCGGCATCGGGTCGAGCGCCGCCTCGTCGGCCGCCGCCGTCTACGGGGTCAACGAACTGCTGGGCCGCCCGTTCTCGGGCAAGCAGCTGGTGGAGTTCGCCATGATGGGCGAGGCGTTGCTGGGCGGCACGCCCCATGCCGACAATGTAGGCCCCGCGCTGTTGGGCGGCGTGGTGCTGGTCCGCGGCTACCGGCCGTTCGACATCGTGCGGCTGCCCGTGCCCGACAACTTTTTCTACGCCGTGGCGCATCCCGGCATCGTGGTCAGCACCCGGGAGGCGCGCGAGGCGCTTCCGAAGCGGATTCCCCTGTCGGATGCCGTTGCGCAGTGGGGCAACGTCGGCGGACTGGTCGCCGGGTTCGCGCTGCGCGACGTGGCGCTGATCGGCCGTTCGATGCACGACGTCGTGGCGGAGCCGTACCGCAAGGGATTCATCCCCGGGTACGACGCGCTGAAGGAGCAGGTGCTGGCCGGAGGCGCGCTGGCCATGAACATCGCCGGATCGGGACCCTCGGTTTTCGCGCTGGCCTCCAATTACGAGGCTGCCGTGCGGATCTCCGGGGAGATGAAGCGGCATTTCGAAGGGTTGGGAATCGGTTGTAATAGCTATGCGGGCCGCGTGTCGAATGCCGGGGCGCGGGTTGTCGAATAACAAAAGCGAAGGACGATGAATTATTACAGTACGAGAGATCGGGAACGGGCGCACGGCTGTTCGCTGCGCGAGGCCGCGATGATGGGGCTGGCCCCCGACGGGGGGCTGTTCGTCCCCGAACGGATTCCGCAGGCCGACATGGCCCTTGCGGAGCGTCTGGCCGGCGAATCCTATGCCGCGTTGGCGGGTTATCTGACGGGGTTGTTCTTCGGCGGCGATTTCGATTCGCAGGCCGTGCAGCGTGAACTGGACGGCCTTTACGACTTCCCCGTGCCCCTGCGCGTGGTCGGCCGGGGACGCTATACGCTGGAACTGTTCCACGGTCCGACCTGCGCCTTCAAGGATTTCGGCGCCGGGTTCATGGGCCGGATGACAGGCCTGCTGGGCGCCGCCGATGAAAAACTGGTGATTCTCACGGCCACCTCGGGCGATACGGGCAGCGCCGTGGCGCACGGGTTTCACAATGTGCCGGGCGTCGAGGTCGTGGTGCTCTATCCCGAAGGGAAGATCAGCCGCCTGCAGGAGTGCCAGATGACCGCCCTGGGCGGCAACATCCATCCGCTGCGTGTCGCCGGAACGTTCGACGATTGCCAGCGGCTCGTGAAGGAGCTGTTCGCCGACGCCCCGTTCCGCAAGCGGCGGCGGGTGACGTCGGCCAATTCGATCAACCTGCTGCGCTGGATTCCGCAGGCGTTCTACTATTTCTACGGTTATTGCCAGTGGCGGCAGGCCACGGGCGGCGACCGTCCCGTCGTCGTCGTGCCGAGCGGCAATTACGGAAACCTCGCCGCCGGAATGCTGGCCCGGCGCATGGGACTGCCCCTCGGGGGCTTCGTCGCCGCCTCGAACGTCAACGATGTCGTGCCCGAGTTCATCCGCACGGGCGTCTACCGCCCGAGGCCGTCGGTGCGGACTCCGGCCAATGCGATGGATGTCGGCGCACCGAGCAATTTCGAACGGATGCTGTGGCTCTGCGACGGCGATCCGGAGATGCTGCGCGCCGAACTGGAGGGATTCCGCTGCGACGATGCCTCGATCCGCCGCACGATCGACGAGCTGTATGAGCGCCACGGCTATTTCTCCGATCCGCACAGCGCCGTCGGCTATGCGGCCTCGGCGGCCGTGGACAAGCCGGGTTTTTACCTCTCCACGGCGCATCCCGCCAAGTTCGGAGAGGTCATCGAATCGGTGACCGGATCGCGGGTGCCGCTTCCGGAGCGGCTCGAACGGCTGACGCGGCGGCCGCAATGCTCCGAACCGCTGGCGGTCGATCTTGCCGCCCTCGAAGAGTTCGTGGCGAACGTCTGAATGTGAAAATCCTCCGCCCCCTGATGCGGAGGATTTTTTCTTTTGTTGTGTTTTTGGTTGTGTTTTTGGTTGCTTTTGTTTATATTTGTTGCGGAAAAGCAAATAAATCCGATACTAACGTAAAAAAAACTTCCGATGAACCTCAAACGTCTGCTCCCTTTGCTGGTCGTTCCGCTGCTGCTGACGGCCTGCCCGTCGGGCGCCAACCGGACGAAAAACGGTCCCGATCTGCGTAACCTGCCGCGCGAAATCCGCTCGGGCGAACAAGGTCCGTTCCACGTGCAGGGCATTGCCGTCGATCTCGAACGCGGCTACATCTATTTCTCCTTCACGACCAAACTGCTGAAGATGGACTTCGAAGGCAATCTGATAGGCAGCGTGGACGGCATGACGGGCCATCTGGGCTGCCTGACGATGAATCCAGCCGACGGCCGCGTTTACGGCTCGCTGGAATACAAGGACGATGCGATCGGCAAGGGCATCCGCCGGACGCTCGACGCCGGGCAGGTGGCGCCTGAAGACGAAAAGGACCGGACGGGATTCTACGTCGCCATTTTCGACGTGGACCGCATCACGCGTCCGGACATGGATGCCGAAAAGGATCGTGTGATGACCACGGTCTATATCAAGGAGGCCGTCGACGACTATTTCGCAACGGCGGAGAACGGCGGACGGACGGTCGAGCACCGGTTCGGCTGTTCGGGCATCGACGGCGTGACCTTCGCGCCCCGGTTCGGAGCGAAGGAGGGCGGCGATTATCTCTATGTGGCCTACGGCGTTTACGGCGACACCCTGCGCACGGACAACGATTACCAGGTGCTGCTCGCCTACGACACGAAGGGCTGGAAGCGTTTCGAGCAGCCGCTCTCGCAGGGAAGTCTGCATAAAAGCGGCCCTGCGGCGCCCGATCACAAGTATTTCGTCCGCACGGGCAACACCTCGTGGGGAATTCAGAACCTGGCCTATGATCCCGCGTCGGGAAACTGCTATGCCGCGGTTTACAAAGGTAAAAAATCTCAATACCCCAATTATTCGCTCTTTGTGATCGACGGCGGTAAACCGGCTCGCAGGGAACTTTTGCAGGGATTCGATACGCCCACCGAGGGTGAGGTGATCTCGCTGGTTCCCGCCGGGAAATCGGCCGGCGGCATCTACGGCTGGGATTTCAAATGGGGAACGACGGGACTGTGTCCGCTCGGCGGCGGCTATTTCTACATTTCGCAGAACGCCCGTTCGAAGGAGACCAAACAGCAGAGCAGCACCGTTCGCCTCTATCGGTGGACCGGCGATGCGGATGCCCCCTTCCGGCCGGTCGAATAGCCCCTCTCCGGTTGTGCCATGCGCCCGGCCGCTCCTGCGAGCGGCCGGGCGTCTTCTTGTCGGCTGCATGAGGGGCAGCCAGCGAATGCTGCGGGGTAAGCCTGCATGTTGCCGGGTTATCCCCGGCTTTCCATGCTGTCGACCGACGGGTTGACCATCACCACGCCCTGTTCCAGCTGCCGTTCTGTGGGCGTCCCGTCCCCGGTTGCAGGTGTGATCGGACCTCCGTCGTTGAGAATGTCGTCGGGGGTGACTTGCGTTACGGTGATTTCCTGCGTCGGTTCCGGCTGCCGGGCGGCGGTTTGTTCCGCCCCTGTTCTATCGGTATGTTTCATGGCTCCCTTTTTGGACGGGAGCCTTGCAAAGGCCATACCGTTTCCGGTGATGGCGGGCGCCTTTACGGTTCCGGGTTCCCGAAGTCGAACCGCAGCTGCACGCACTCCGGGCAGGCCTCCGGCGAGTTGCCGACCGTAAGGCCGATCAGCCGGATTTTACGCCCGTGGAAATCCGCCGCGGCCAGCAGTTCTTCCGACACGCGCCGGAGGGTTTCTGCCGAATCGACGGGCGTGAATAGGGTTTTCGACCGGGTTATCTGCCGGAAGTTGTCGAACTTGAGCTTCAGGACGACGGTCTTGCCCCGAAATTCATGCCGCATCACCCGGTTCCAGACCTCCTCGCGCACGGCCGACAGTTCGAGCCGCAGCCGTTCCCGGTCGTCCGTGTCTTCGGCAAAGGTCGTTTCGGCTCCGAGCGACTTGCGGACCCGGTTCGGCGTGACCTCCCGTTCGTCGATGCCCCGGGCATAGCCGTAATAGCTGTGTCCGGCCTTCCCGAACTGCTGCACGAGTGCCGCTTCGTTCCAGAGCCGCAGGTCGGCTCCCGTACGGATGCCGAGGCGGTGCATCTTTTCGGCCGTCACTTCGCCGATGCCGAAAAAGCGTTCGACGGGCAGTCCGGCTACGAACTCCTCGATCCGCTCCGGCGGGATCGTGAACAGTCCGTCGGGTTTCCGATAGTCGGAGGCGATCTTTGCCAGCATCTTGTTGACCGAGATTCCGGCCGAGGCCGTCAGTCCGGTTTCGGCGAGGATGCGGGCTTTGATTTCGCGGGCGACCAGCGTCGCCGAACGGACGTGGCTCACGTCGAGAAACGCTTCGTCGAGCGAGAGAGGCTCCACGAGTTCGGTGTATTCGCCGAAGATGGCGCGGATCTGTCGGGAAACGGCTTTGTAGACATCGAACCGTGCCGGAACGAAGATCAGTTCCGGACACAGCCGCTTCGCCAGCACGGACGAGAGGGCCGAATGAACCCCATAGGGGCGGGCTTCGTAGCTTGCCGTGGCGACGACCCCGCGCGGTCCGTCATATCCGACGGCGATCGGACGGCCCCGGTATTCGGGGCGGTCGCGCTGCTCTACGGATGCGTAAAAGGCATCCATGTCGATATGGATAATCTTGCGTTGGGACATCGGGCGTTTGTCGGACGGACGCAAAGATAATGCAAATTATTTCTTTTTTGCCGGTCGAATCCGGCGTTTCATACCGGCAGGTTGAGGCCCGGTTGGCTGCCGGCGCGTATTGGCGGTTGAAAATCTCTTCCGGATTGAGGGAATGCGAACGGATTGCGTATCTTTGTCCTCGTTTATATATCCGATGAAAAATGGCAGATGATTATTTAGGCCGAAAAATGGAAGAGTACCTGGCCCGTTCGGCATCCGGCCAGGCCAGTCGCCGGCCGCTGGTAACATTGAGCCGGCTGTTGCTGAAAAACCGCAGCCATCGCGGCTACGATCCCCGCTTCATCGTGCGCGAAGACCAGCTTCGCCGCATTATCGGGGTCAATACCCGCATTCCCTCGGCGCGGAATCAGCAGGTCCTGCGATTCCGGCCCGTCCTGGCGGACGAAGCGCCCGGGGTCTTGGCCGAAATCCGCCTCGGAGGGGCCTTGTCCGAGCTTCATTTACCGCTTCCGGGAACCGGGCCGAACGCTTTCATCATCGTCTGCTCGACGGTTCCGGAAGATCGTTATGTCGATATTGATTTGGGTATTTCGGTTCAGAGCATGCTGCTCCAAGCGGCTGAAATCGGACTGAACGGCATCTGTATCGGCGCGTTTGACAAAGAGCGGATCCGGCAGAAATTCCATCTGGAGTCCGAGCCGCTGCTGATCCTGGCCATCGGCAAAGGCATCGAGAAAATCGAATTGGTGGAGATTTCCGAAAACGACGATCACCGTTATTTCCGCAAGGACGGCATACACTATGTCCCTAAAGTCCGTGTGGAAGATCTGATTATCGGGTAAGTCGGATTTTACGCCGCCCGCCGCCCCTTCCCTCGGGGCGGCCCGCTGAACAGCGCAGGTTCCTTGTTGTGGGTGAACGGGGCGCTGGTTCCCCAGGACGGATAAACGCGCCGGAGACCTCCTCGGAGTCGTTTCCGCCGTGCTGTTATTCTTTTTCTGCCCGAATGTCGCGGCCTCCGATGTCCGAATCTCCTGCGTCAGCCGAGTTCGGCAAGGATCTGCCGCACGACGCTCTCGTCGGCATCGGTCAGGGTGTATTCGGGAACACCGGCACACCCGCCCATCGAAACCTGCGGATTGCGGAAGCGCATGCCGCTTTCGCGTTCCCGGCGGGCGCTGAAATGCAGGGCGTCGACCCCTGTGGCGGCCAGCAGCCGGGCGTTCGACGGACCGACGCCGCTCCCCGCCATGACTTCGATGCGGCCGGCCGCCTGCGCCGCCAGCGCACGCAGCGTTCCGATGCCCTCCTGCGCCGTGTTGCGGCCTCCGGAGGTGAGCACCCGGCGGCATCCGGTGCGGATGACCGCTTCGAGCGCCTGCCGGGAATCGCGCGTCATGTCGAACGCCCGGTGAAACGTCACCTCCATCCCCTCGGCCTCGCGCACGAGCTGCGCCGTGCGCGTCTCGTCCACCTCTCCGGCCGGTGTCAGCAGTCCGAAAACCACCCCGTCGGCTCCGTATTCGCGGGCGAGGCGGATCTCTTCGGCCATCAGCGCCACCTCGTCGTCGGTGTAGAGAAAATCTCCGCCCCGGGGGCGTATCATCACGCTCAGCCGCAGGCCCGGCAGGCTCCGGGCATAGCGGATCAGTCCGGCGGAAGGGGTCGTGCCGCCTTCGAGGGGAGCGGCGCAGAGTTCGATGCGCTCAACGCCCGTCCGCCGGGCGATGTCGCATGCATTGCGGGTATAGGTGCAGAGTTCAGTCGTCATAATCCGGTTATAATTGGTGTATGGTGTGCAGGAAACGGTCGCCCAGGCCGATCGTGTAACCGTGGGATTCGAACACGACGCGGTTGAACGTGTCGCCGACGATAAACACCGGAAGCGGAACGTTCCCCGGCAGATGCATCGTGTCGAGGATCTGTCTGCGGACGGAGCCGTCGCGGTCGATGCCGAACGTGACGGTTTGCGGAAGCGGTGCGGCGGGTGACGCCGCGTATTTCGCGTATGCCGTTTCATCGGGGAAGAGCAGGATGATCGAACGGCCCCATTGCTCCAGTTCGGCGGCCTTGGCGGCGATGTCCTTCAGTGCATGATCGGTGGGTTCCTGCCCGACGCCGACCAGTCCGACCACGAAATAGCCGCGTCCCGCGGTGAGCAGCACCGAGGTCTCCCGGCCGGTCCGGGCGTCGATGAATTTCGATTCGGAGTTGAAACTGCCGATCACGCGGACCGCTTCCGAGTTGTCGCGCATCGGCAGATCGGTTTCGGTCGTCCGGTTCGGCCCGATGTTGAGGAACGACACGTTTGCCAGAACGCTGCCGTCGGCCAGGCGGCTGCCCGTTGCGAGCATGTAGTAGCCGGTTTCCAGGTCGGTGGGTGTGTCGAAGCGCGCGCTCCATGGCTCGAAATCGGGGTAGTTCAGCAGCGCGAACGACTGCCCGTCGAAGCGCGAGAGCGTGAAGTGTCTGAAATATTCCGGATCGTCGAGACGCGGAATCGGCTCGTAGCGCAGTTTCAGCCGGCCGGTTTCCATCTGCCGGTCGTTCGCCGACTCGAAATCGACGGGCACATCCTTTCCGGCGTGGCGGTAGAAGAGGTTGCCGGTCACGGGGTCGATCCACGCCGGAATGCCGAGCGAGCGGGCTGCGGCAACGAAAAAGATCTTGCGCGAGGGTTTGTCGGCTACGCGGCTGCGCCATACGCCCTCCGCAGAGACGGTTGTGAAAACGGTGCAGAGTTCGGGCCGCAGCGTCAGGCTGTCGCGGCACCACGCTGCGAGCAGCTGCGGATCGCTGCGGAATGCCGCGGCATCGGCCGTCGGGATTTCACGCCGGAGAAACGACCGGTAGGGCGTGAGCATCTCATCGGCCGCACGCGGGGCCAGCACGGTCGCGGCGTCGGCATCGGCATCCTTGTCTGTATTATAAAGATGGTCTGCGAGCACCGCCGACGGCGTGTCGCGCAGGTCTTTTTCCGACAGCGTGGCGAGCAGTTGCAGCGCCCGCCCGGTGCATCCTTTCCGGCTCGCTTCGCGCAGGAAATCCATGATCTCGCCGTGATTGCCTCGCGATGCGGTTATGAACCGGGCGATCTGGCCGGGCTTCACTCCGATGGCGCGGGCGAACGAATCGACGGCCGGTTGTGCGGGGAACGTGGCGATATAGGCGTTGCGGATGGAGTCTTCGCGGTTGAAGCGGCGGTCGTTTTCCGCGCGCTGGGCGGCCGTCACCTCCGGCAAATTCGCGCTCTCGGCCGGGGGAACGATGTCGACGGGAAAGGAGAATTCGTCGCCGATCGCATGATCCAGCGCCACCGTCGCCTGCGGCTCCCGCCCGAAAGAGACCTTCCGGATGCCGAACCGCCCGTCGCGGACGGCCGTGACGAGCATGTCGCCCAGTCCTGCCGACAGCGACGCCTGTCCCCGGCCGTCGGTCGTTTTGCACGACACGGTGAAGAACTCGGCGTAATTGTAAAGTTTGAACTCCACGGTCGCACCCTCCACGGGGCTGCCCGCCGTGTCGGTGACCGTCACGGTGAGCGGAGCGCATGCGGCATAGTTCGAAATCACGTTGATTTCGGTGTAGTTGGCCGTGGTTTTCATCACCTCCTCCGGGCCGTCGTAATAACCGAAGACCTTGGTGTGCATCAGCATCCCGCGGCTGGCCGGGGCGTTGAACCACCCCAGGTCGAGCACCGGTTCCGGCTCGCAGGCCCCGAGGAAATGCCACCGTCCGTCGGCCCAGGCCTCGACCCAGGCGTGGTTGTCGTCGGTGTGCGCCCAGCGGGGCGTGTAGACCTGCCGGGCCGGGATGCCCACCGAGCGCAGCGCAGCGACGAGCAGCGTCGACTCCTCGCCGCAGCGGCCGTGGGCCGTGCGCACGGTGGCCAGCGGCGAACTGGTCCGCGCATCCGACGGCTGGTAGTTGGCCTTTTCGTGACACCAGTGGTTCACTTCGAGGATGGCGTCGTACATCGGCAACCCTTCGACGCGCGGCGCCAGCTGGTCGTGGAACACCCGGCGCGAATCGTCGAGGTTCTCGTTGTTCACCCGCACGGGCAGCACGAAATGCCGGAACAGTTCGTCGGAAACGATGTCTCCCCACGGCATTTCCCGGCGGGTGGCCAGCGCGCTGCGCACGTTTTCCAGATAAAAATCGCCCGGGTAGTCGGTCATGTCCCCCACGGGCATATAGGCATAAAGGAACATCATGGCCTCGCGCTCCTGCCGCGTCATCGGTTCGTCGAATATCCCGAACAGATCGCCCCGGGAAAGCAGTTCCTGTTTGTGACGGAAATCGGTCTCCACGCGCCGCATGAAACCCTCGTTGCCGGCCGGGGAGCACGCCGACAACACGCCCGTGAGCATAAGCAGGCCGGCGAATAGCTGTGTCGTTTTTTTCATCGTAAAGTGAGTTCTATGATTCGGTCGGTATCCTCGGGAACATGCTCCAGATTCAGGACGATCCCTTTTCCCCGGAGCGTGTCGAACTTCACCCGCTCGCCGTTGTTCAGGCACCGGGCTTCCCCGACTTTTTCCGCAAGCGGCAGGTACAGCGCATCGTCCTGCAAATCGAGCACATGCACGTAAAGTTTGTCGCCCTTGCGCGTCGTCACGCCCCAGTCGTGGGGCGGGATGTCGCCGCCGCGGGTTCCGTAGATGCTTTCGCCGTACCGGGCGAGCCATTCGCCCATCTCCCGCAGCCGTTCGACGGCCGTCGCAGGCAGTTTCCCGTCGGGTTGGGGACCGATGTTGAGCAGCAGGTTCCCGTTGCGGCCCGCAGCCCGCACGAGGTAGTGGATCAGCGTCTTCGTCGATTTGTAATCGAGGTCGGTGATCTTGTAGCCCCACATGCCGTTCATCGTCTGGCACGTTTCAAGCGGCAGGCGGCCGATCTCCTGCCCCGAAAGCCCGGCGGTGTTCTCGCCCGGAAGGTCGCGCTCGAAAATCTGGATGTCCTCGCCTTCGAACGGGACCAGGTGGTGGTTGTTACCCACCAGACAGGCCGGCCTGATGGCATGGATATGGTCGTACAGCCCGCGGAGTTTCCAGTCGAAATCCGGGTTCCGGTCCTGGTCCCACACCCCGTCGAACCAGATGGCGCCGACCGGGCCGTAGCCCGTCAGCAGCTCCGTGAGTTGGCGTTTCATAAAGTCGTAGTAACGCTCGTAGCTGATCGCCGTGCCGGGGCGGCCCGTTCCCAGCCCGGTCCTGCCGCGCGGGCAGTCGTCGCGGTACCAGTCGATCAGCGAATAATAGAGGTGCAGCCGGATGTCCTGGCGGGCGCACTCGTCGGAGAGCGCCTTTACAATATCCTGTTTATACGGCGTGGCGTCCACGATGTCGTAATCCGTCTGCGCGGTGTCCCACATCGAGAAGCCGTCGTGGTGGCGCGTCGTGAAGCAGACGTATCCTGCACCCGAGGATTTGATGGCCGAGACCCACTCCGCGGCATCGAAATCATGTGGATAAAACGCATTGGCCAGCTTGGCGTACTCCCGGTAGTTGATGTCCCGGTTGGTCATCGTCCATTCGCCCGAGCCGAGCATGGAGTAAAGTCCCCAGTGGAGGAAAATGCCGAATTTGGCGTCCTGAAACGCCGTCCGGGCTTGCAGGTTTTCAGGCGCCGGGGCATAGGGCGCAGTCGTCTGCGCGGAGGCCGTCCAGCAAACGGCGGCGCAGGCCGCAACGATCCAGCGGTTTTTCATCGTATTTGGTTCGGATTATATACTTTATTCAAAAGTAATACAAATTCGCGACAATCATGCCGCTTTTTCCCGTTTTTTCTTTTCGTTTGTTACAATCGGAGCTTTTTAACGTCGAAAAAGTTACTTTTTATTGCGATGTTCGGGCGCAACTGTCGGGCTTACGATCTTCCTTCCGCCCTTCGCTCCCCCGGAAGCAAAATCGCAGGCTCGGATCGCATGTTTCGAGAGAGGCCGCTCTGGGGCTTTCCTATGCGCTGGCCAAGGGCAAACACTTCACGCGCGAGGAGTTTGTTTCGATGCTGCTCACCTCGGTGAACGACATCGACTCGCGGTTTGAAGGGTCCAAAACCTCCGGCGGGACGATCAATCTCGAAAAATACCGCGGCAAAATGGGTACGGGTTTGACCGATGCCTACCAGTTGCTGATGCAGATCGAAGGAACGCCCTGTCTGAAAGTCAAGACCGGCAAACTGGAGCTTGTCACCCTTACGAAACATTTCGGAGGTTCGGCCAAGGATCTGACCTATATGGGCGTCGAAATCTCGGCGGAAGATATGCAGAAACTCGGCATGGCCGTGGAACCAAAGATGTACAACGGTCAGTTGATGATCAAATGTACGAAGCCGGGAGTTGCGCACATCACCGTGAAGGCGGTGGGCGGCGGCAACAGGCCCGGAACAGGATCGGTTATGGGCGGCATCGAAATTACCAAGACGTTTGCCGTCATTGCCCGCGAAACGGGTGCTGAAAACGGAGGCTGGTTATAAACGATAGAGTTAAAATACAATGAAAAAATATATTTATTCCCTGTTTGCGGCTGTTTTGTTCCTGTTTTCAGCCGGTTGTTCGAAGGATGACGACGGCTCGAAAAACATTGATTCGGGCGTTGTGGGCGAGTGGCACCAGACGAAGTGGAGCAACGAGGCATATGCGGATTTCGATGTCTACGTCGAGTTCCTGTCCGACGGGACGTTCAACATCTTCCAGAAGGTGGAAACTCCGACCTTTGTGTGCTATTCCGGCGATTTTGCGGTCAACGGTGCGCAGCTTTCGGGCCGTTACCGCGACGGTGAGCCTTGGGGCGCCAGCTACGCCTTTGAGTTGAGCGGAGACGGAAAAACGCTGACGATGATCAGCCAGACCGATAAGGCCGAGGAGAGCGTCTATACGAGAACTGCCATTCCCGAAGAGGTGCGGAACGCTCCCGAAGTGCGCTCCGCGCTTTCCGGTGCGTTGCTGCGGATTTTCTAATACGACGACGTTGAAGTCCAAAAGCAGCCTGACCATATGGTCAGGCTGCTTTTGCGTTGATTCTGATGGGGTCCGAAAAAGGGGACACAGGCCTCCATGACAACGAATACACAAACATTGCAAAATGGCGTATTGGGTGGCTATACTATTGTTTACATTGCCCTCTTTACGCAGGAACAGTTCAAAATCACGCAGGAACGCTAAATCTATTTCATCGAACCGAGTGTTCAGCGACCTAAATTCAGACAGGCGGGAGAGTAGGGAACGGTGTTTGGATGCCGAGCCGTATTTGCCGAGCGTTTCAAGTCTTTCTATTGTTTGTTTTAGATATTCGCCTATGGAACAATTCAGTCGTTTGCTGTTCTGTTCAAAGAGATTTTCAAAGGTTACGGGAATATCCATAATCTCTAAACGTCGGATTTTCTTCTCGTACTCTTTTACTTTGGCTGTTATCTGAAACTGAATATTGTCCCTGTCGGGGCAGTCGTCTGTTACCTTTTGTGCTTCTGCGTCCCAATGTTTAAGCGCAACGGAAACACCCAATCCGACTGCCTTTTTGCGTTTGCCTTGAAAGAATAAAAGGCACAATGGAGAGGTGGAATTTTTATAAATAATTTCTTTGCGGCATATAACTTTGAATGTCATTTGATTACATTGTTATATGCAGTTGGATGTGTAGTTCCCTATGTGGAGCCTAATGTGTACCCTGCACCCTCAAACGGGCTGTTTTTGCCCTGAAAATGCCAAAGAGAAAGGAATGGTATAAACGCAAAAAAGACCGATAATCATTGATTATCAGTCTTTTGCTTTGTACCCCCTCAGGGGCTCGAACCCTGGACCCCAACATTAAGAGTGTCGTGCTCTACCAACTGAGCTAAAGAGGCATCAATCATTATCTGATTGCGAGTGCAAAGGTAGCTATAATTTTTATATCTCCAAAAAATTTGCCGGAAAAATTTTGAAAAATTTCTGCTTTTCCGGCCTCCGGGGTTATTCCAGCGCCAGTTTGTCGCTGTCCCACTCGCCGCCGGCGTCCGGGTAGATGAAAGGCCGCGAATCGCCGAAACGCTTCATATTCAAATAACTTTCATAGAGGTTGATGCCGTTCGCCGACTGTGTGGCCAGCGCGAAGGCCACCACCGACGGATGGCGCTTCGTGGTGTGGTAACTGTTCTTCGTGCGTTCGAGGTATGCCGGCTGCCATTCGGGGTCGTTGGACGGATTCCCGCCCTTGCGGCGCGACTCCCCGCTGCGGCGGGTGTCGATCGGCGCCTGCGCAATCACGTAGAGGCCCTGCACGTCGCAAAAGTTCAGCAGCGATTCGGGCACAGGCCCCGGCAGCAGTTTTAGCGTGTTGAATCCCTGCTCGCGCAGCGCCGTGATTTCGTTTTCGGTGATCGCCGCGGGGACTTCGCGTACGCGTAGCGTCACGGGGCGTGTGTTCAGCGACATCCGCCCGTCCTGCATCTCCACCGAGCGGAAGCCGAGGCGGAGTTCCAGATATTCGACGTAGCGGCCTTCGTGCTGGGTTTTGAGCCGCAGCGTGTACTGCGTGGGGAGTTCGGCGCTCCACAGCAAGTTGGCGGGAATACGGGCCAGGAACCGCAGCGTGTCTTCGCGGCGCATGTCGAGGGTGACGTCTTTCTGTCCCGCTGCGGCATTTTCGCCCGTCGGCGTGAGCAGCTGGTAGTGGATGCGCGAGGTGCGCGGGTTGAGGGCCTCGCTTTTCACCGCGACGGCGATCTCCGCCGTGGCGTTGCCGTCTTCGCCCATGCGGGTTCTGGTCACGACGTCACGCACGCGCAGCGTGGGCTGGCTCATCAGCCAGGCTCCGCCGATGGCGGGCGCCGGAGCCTCTTTCCAGCTTTCGAGCGGTGCGACGGACGACGGCTGCGCGAGGATGACTTCGAGCATGTTGCGGCCCTCTTTGGCCTGTTTGGTGATGTTGATTTCCGCCGGGTTGTTGCCGTCGGCGTTGCAGGCCACGGGAAGGCCGTTCACGCGCACTTCGTAGTCGCCCGACGCCCATCCCAGGTGGAACAGCACCTGCCGGTTGGCCCATGCGAACGGCACGGTGAACGGTGTCGAGAAAACGTTGTCCTTGAGGTTCCATTCCGTCAGACGCGTGAAGTAGCGGTTGTCGCCGCCGTCGGCCGCCGTGGCCGCTTCGGCCGAAGGATAGGCGAGTATCTCGCCGCGCGGCAATTCGCGTCCGTAAGTCGGTGTGTACTCCTGCGCGCAAAGTCCGCAGAGGGAAAAAAGCGCTATGGTCGAAAGGATAGTCCGCATAAGTTCGTATATTTGTCCTCCGTAAAGATACAGAAATTTTTCGATACTGCGATGTCCGGGCTGCCCAAACTCAATTTTCCTGCCATCCGGCTGCGTGCGCGCCGCCGCGGTGACGGCGTGGAGGTCTGGGATTCCCTGCGAGGCATTTATCTCGTGCTGACGCCCGAGGAGTGGGTCCGCCAGCATCTGATCGCTTACCTGACGGCGTATTGCGGCGTGCAGCCCAAACGCATCGTCCAGGAGTATGCCGTGGCGCTCAACGGCCAGCCCCAGCGGGCCGACGTGGTGGTCGTGGGCGACCGGGCCGAGCCGCTGCTCCTGGCCGAGTGCAAGGCCCCGTGCATCCCGATCAACGGCCGGACGCTCGCGCAGGCCGTGCGCTACAATTCGGTGCTGGGGGCGCGCTACGTCATTCTGACCAACGGCCTGCGGCATTACTGCTGCGAATGCCGCGACGGGGAGTATGTCCAGCTCGGCGGGTTTCCGGATCTTTCCGGTGAATGACCGCCCCCCCCGTCCGTTTTCCCTGGCCGTTTCCCTGTACTCGGCGGTACCTGATCTCCGCCCGGCCGGATCGCTACAAATTTCGGAAATTCTTGTCGATATATCCCTGGAAGGCTTCCTTGTAATTCTCGCCGATCGGTACGTACTCCGTGTCGTTGAGGAAGATGCGCCCTTTGACGTAGGCCTTGATCGTGCGCAGGTTGACGATGTACGAACGGTGCACGCGCATGAACGACTCCGAAGGAAGCGCTGTCTCCATGTTCTTGAGCCGGAACAGCGTGGTGATGGTCGTTCCGTCGGCGAGGTGCATGCGCACGTATTCGCCTTCGCTTTCGAGATAGACGATGTCGCTGATCTTCACCAGCGAAACCTTGTAATCGGCCTTCACCGAGATATACTCCTTGTCTTTGGGCAGCGCCTCGGATTCCCCCTCCTGCGCCGGGCGCTGGTTGTGGCGGAGTTCGTAGAGCGAATTGGCCTTGGCCGCCGAACGGCTGAAATCGGCGAAGCTGAACGGTTTGAGCAGGTAGTCCACCGCGTCGAGCTTGAATCCCTCGACGGCGTACTCCGAATAGGCCGTGGTGAAAATCACCATCGGGCGGTCGATCAGCGCGCGGACGAAATCCACGCCGTTGAGGTCGGGCATGTTGATGTCGACGAAAATCAGGTCCACCTTCTCTCCCGCGAGCATCTGCTGCGCTTCCAGGGCGTTGTTGTATTTTGCGACGAGGTCCAGATAGGGAATTTTCGAGATGTAGCTTGTCAGCTGACGCAGAGCCAGCGGCTCGTCGTCGATGGCGATACATTTAAGCATTGAGCGTCGGGATTACGAGTTTTACGGTATAGGTCTTCTCCTCCTCGCGGATTTCCAGCGAGTAGTTCTTCGCGCCGTAGATCAGTTCGAGGCGTTTGCGGACGTTCTCCAGTCCGATTCCCGCGGGGTGTTTGCTGCTCTGGGCGGCGTGGCGGCTGTTGGTGAGCGTGCTGGTCACCTGCCCGTCGGCGTATTCGATCTTCAGGCGGATGAACGACGGATGGTTGTAGCTTACGCCGTGTTTGAAGGCGTTTTCGACGAAGACGATCAGCAACAGCGGCGGGATCGACAGTTGTTCGGGCAGGTTGCCGGGCGACTCCACGCTGATATTCACGGCGTCGGTGTAACGAATGCGCATCAGTTCGATGTAGTTTTTCAGGAACTGGATGTCGCGGTTAAGCGAAATGATCTCGCGCCCCGACTCGTAGAGCACGTAACGCATCATCTTCGAAAGCTCGATCACGGCGTTCTTGGCCGACTCGGTGTCGATGTCGATCAGCGCGTGGATGTTGTTGAGCGTGTTCATAAAGAAGTGCGGGTTGATCTGGTATTTCAGGTAATCCATTTCGGCCTGAAGGTTCTGGCGCTTGAGCGCCTCCATCTGCTGTTCGTCGCGCATCGACTGGTATATCAGCTTGATACCCGTGTTGGCTCCGGTCATAAAGAATCCCAGCACCACGTTCCAGTACATCTCCAGATTGGAGAACGACGCTTTGCGGTAGGCGTCGAGCGCTTCGGGATCGTTTTGTTTGAGGAGGTGGTCCGTGAGGTGGTCCTCGTAGATCTGCACCAGCCAGAAGACGCTGATGATCAGCGCCAGGTTGCTCGCGAGGTATTTCCCGTATTTTCGCCGGAGCATGTAGCGCGGGGCGATGATGGCATTGTGGATGAGAAAGATGATCAGATAGGGGGCGATATACCTCCAGGCAGTCAGCACGTTTTCCAGGTTGACATGCATTTCGGACATCATCTGCGAGTTGAGGACCGGGACCAGGATGATGGCCGTCCAGACCATCACGTAGAGCAGGTTTTCACCGATGGCTTGTTTTTTCTGGATTTTCATGCTTCAAATATAGTGAAAGTCGCGGGCAAAGCCAAACTTGTTTGAGCTTTGCCGCGACGCATCGAGCTTTGCCCGCAATGCGCCGATTCAAAAAACACCCGGCTCTTCGGAAGCCGGGTGTGAAAGAAAGCAGGTAACCGTACTAATTAGTGACGCCTCATTGTTAGAATGGATTCAGTGACTATGAAGAATTTTGGGATAGAGAATCCAATTGGTTACCTGCCTGTGCCTTATTTGTTCAACAGCGAGGGTTCGTATAGATAGCGTTTGATGCTTCGTTTCGGGGTTTTTTCGAACTCGTTGGGGTAGAGTGCGATGCCCGAGATCCGCTCGTAGGCGGCCAGCTGCGCGTTGAGTTCCTGAAGGTTGTTCTGCATGATCTGCGGCAGGTCGGCCTTGTCCACGCCCTCGGCCTCGGCCTGTTCGTAGTCGGGGACCACGAGGGCCTTGATCTTGCCGTTTCCGGCGTCGAGCACCAGCGATTCGAGCACGAGGTACATGTTGTTGAGCTTGTCCTCGATCTCCTCGGGATAGATGTTCTGGCCGTTGCCCGAGAGGATCATGGTTTTCGAACGGCCGCGGATGTAGAGCGTGCCGTCGGGGTCCATCGTGGCCATGTCGCCCGTATGGAGCCATCCCTCCTCGTCGAGGACCTTGTGGGTGTCCTTGTCGTTTTTGTAGTATCCCTTCATAACGTGCTCGCCGCGGACGAGGATTTCGCCGGCCACGCGCTGCGGGTCTTCCGAGTCGATCCTCACTTCGAGCAGTCCTTTTAGGAACCGGCCGCACGAACCGGCCTTGAACTCGTTGTCGGGGGTGAAACTGATCAGCGGGGCGCATTCGGTCATGCCGTAGCCGATCGTGATCGGGAACTTGATCTTCATCAGGAACGATTCGGTCTCCTGGTTCATCGGCGCGCCGCCGACGATGAAGATTCCGACGTTGCCGCCGAAGGCGTCCATCAGTTTCTTGCGGATCACCGAGTAGATGGCCGAATTGAGCAGCGGAATCTTCATGGCGATCGACATGGGGCCTTTCTCCAGCATCGGGAGCACCTGCTTGCGGTAGACTTTTTCGAGGATCATCGGCACGCAGCAGATGATCGTGGGTTTCACGACGGCCATCGCTTCCAGCAGGATTTTCGCCGCCGGAATCTTGCCCAGCAGGGTGATGTGTCCGCCGACGGCCAGCGGCGCGAGGAAGTCGAACGCGCAGCCGTAAGCGTGGGCCAGCGGCAGGAACGACAGCGTGCGGCCTCCTTTCTGGAAGTACCGCTGTCCGGTCTGGGTGTTGATTGTCGTTGCGGCGAACATCACGTTGCTCGTGAGGTTGTTCACCGTGAGCATCACGCCCTTCGAGTAGCCGGTCGTTCCCGAGGTGTAGTTGAGCAGGACGACCTGGTCGTTGGGTATTTCGGGATATTTGATGTCGTTGACGCTGAATCCGCGCGGATACTTGGTGCGGTAGTTCTTCACGATGTCGCGCTGGAACTTGGTGAGCGACTTGCCGTCGCGCTCGTAGATCGCGTGGAAGTCCGTGAGCGAGAATACGGCTTCGATCTGCTTGATCTGGTCCTCCTCGATCACGTCCCAGAAGTTGTCGCCCAGGAACAGTAGGCGGCTTTCCGAGTGGTTGATGATATGGATGATGTCCGCAGGGGTGAAATCCTGAAGGATCGGCACGATCACTGCTCCGTAGGTGATGGTTCCCATGTAGGTGATGCACCAGCGTGGGTTGTTGCGGCCGATGAGTGCGATTTTGTCGCCTTGCTTGATCCCGGCTTTCTTGAAAAGCAGGTGGATTTTCGCAATCTCCTTGGCCATTTCATAGTACGAAAAGGTCTCGCCCTTGAAATAGTCGGTCAGCGCCGACATCTCCCGATTTTCCCGAAAACTCGTTTCGTATATTTTCAGCAGGTTTTCCTGTAACATGACGCTTGCTTTAGGTCTTTATTGCGGCGCAAAGATAACGTAAAAATTTATTTTGCCGTATGCCGGCCGCAGGATTTATCCTTTTATGCGGATAATTTCGTCGAAAAGTCCGGAGCCGGTTATTCCCGATCGTGCTCTTTGCCGCTCTTTTTCCGCTCCTCGTCGTCGAGTTTCACGCGCCGCGGCTTCCAGATGAAGGTCTTCGACTCGGTTCCCGCCTTCAGCCGTTCGATGTTCTTGCGGTGGGTGTAGATCAGCAGGATGGCGATCACGAACGAGAACACCACGAAGGCCGTCGATCCGTTGACTTTGGGCGATATGAGGGTGAAGACGGGGAAGCAGCATCCGGCGACCATCGAGGCCAGCGACACGTAGTGCGAGACCATCAGCATCACCAGCCACACGCCGAAGCACAGCAGCGCCACGGGGGGATAGATGCCCGTCACGGCGCCCACGAGCGTCGCGACGCCCTTTCCGCCGCGGAATCCGGCGAAAATCGGGAAGATATGGCCCAGCACGGCGGCGAACACGGCGACGATCTTGAGGTTTATCAGGTCGTTCTGTCCGATCAGGTCGTCGTACTGCATCAGTTCGATGATCGTCACGGCCACGAATCCTTTCAGGAAATCGAGCGCGAAGACCGGCAGGGCGGCCCGCCGGCCCAGCACGCGGAGCATGTTGGTCGTTCCGGCGTTCTTCGAGCCGTGCTCGCGGATGTCGATGCCGTAATATTTCTTGCCGATCCATACGGCGCTTGGAATCGAGCCGAGCAGATAGGCGATGATAATCATGGTGGTAGCCGTATATATCGTCAGAATCATCTTTTTCGCGTGTTAACTTGTTCATGCAAATATAGTCAAAAAATCCGTATGTGGAAGCCGGGGGCGAAAAAACCGCCGCCGTATCCCGCATTTCCGGAGAATTTAGTATCTTTGCATTCTAAATGAATTAATGTATGAACACAAAGGCTTTGCTCGAACCGATGGGCTCGTGGGCGTGGTGGCGCTCGTGGTTTCTGATTTTCCTCGGCTGCTCGGTCATGGGCGCGGGGTTCGTGCTCTTCGTCAATCCCTACAAGTTCGTGCCGGGCGGGGTCTACGGCATGGGTATCGTGCTGCATAACATCTTCCCTTCGGTCCAGGTCGGTACGTTCGGTTACATGTTCGACATTCCGCTGATGCTGATCTCCATGCTGGTCTTCGGCGGCGGTTTCGGCACGCGCACGGTGCTGGCGGCGCTCTATACGCCGGGCTTTATGAACGTGCTCACGCGGCTGGTCTACCCGAATCCCGAGGCGGTCGAGTCGCTGGACCCTTCGCTGCTGCTGGGCGGGCGGCTGGACCTCTCGAACGACCTGCTGCTGACGTGCGTCATCGGCGCCGTGGTGATCGGCATCGGGCAGGGTATCGTCGTGCGGCAGCAGGCGACCACGGGGGGCACGGACATCGTGGGCATGCTGTTGCAGAAGTTCGCCGGGATCAAGTTCTCGACGGGCATCCTGCTGGCCGACGGGTTCGTCGTGCTGTCGGGACTGGCCGTGATCGGCTTCGGAATCGGCACGGACGAGGCGGCAGCGAACGGCTGGATGCTGACGCTCTATTCGCTCATCACGATCTACATCTCGTCGCGTGTGATCGCCTACCTGCTCGACGGCGCGTCGTACGACAAGCTGCTGTTCATCATCAGCGACCACCACGAGGAGCTGAAACGGTTCATCATCGACGACCTCGACCGCAGCGCCACCTACATCAAGTCGAAGGGCATGTACACCGATTCGCTGCGCGACATGATCTTTCTGGTGGTGAGCCGCAAGGAGGTGCGCCTCGTGCAGCACAAGATCAAGGAGATCGACCCGAAGGCATTCGTCGTGGTGACGGATGCCTACGAAACCTTCGGGGAGGGCTTCAAGCAGTTCCCCGAGAAAAACGAGATACAGGCGGAATAGGCTCCGCCAATTAAGAATTAAAAATTAAGAATTGAAAATTGGGATTTAACGTCAATACATTACGGCCTTTGGAGGGCGCCGGGCGCAAACTTTTCATCGAGACCTACGGCTGCCAGATGAACGTCGGCGACACGGAGATCGTCGTTTCGCTCATGCAGCGCGAAGGCTATGTCTATACGGACCGCATCGGCGAGGCCGATGTCATCCTGATCAACACCTGCTCGATCCGCGACAACGCCGAGCAGCGCATCTGGGGCCGTCTGGCCGAGATGAAACGCTACCGGCGCGCGAATCCGGGTCTTGTCGTGGGCGTCATCGGCTGCATGGCCGAACGCCTGCGCGAGAAGCTGGTCGAGGGACCTGCGGGCGTCGATGTCGTGGCCGGGCCGGACGCCTACCGCGACCTGCCGCGCCTGGTGCGCGAGGCCGAGGCGGGCGGCAAGGGTGTCAACGTGCTGCTTTCGACCGAGGAGACCTATGCCGAAATCGCCCCCGTGCGCCTCGACCGCAACGGCGTGAGCGCCTTCGTGGCGATCATGCGGGGGTGCGACAACTTCTGTTCCTATTGCGTGGTCCCCTACACCCGGGGCCGCGAGCGGAGCCGCGATGCGGAGACCATCGTCGCCGAGGCGCGCAGTTTGTTCGAAAACGGCTACCGCGAGGTGACGCTGCTGGGGCAGAACGTCAATTCCTACCGTATGGGCGACGTCGATTTCCCGGTGTTGGTGCGCCGCGTGGCGTCGGTCTCGCCGCTGCTGCGCGTGCGGTTCGCCACCTCGCATCCCAAGGATATGAGCGACGGCCTGCTGGAGGTCATGGCCTCGATGCCCAACGTCTGCCGGGCGATTCACCTGCCGGCCCAGTCGGGCGCCACGTCGATGCTCGGCCGCATGAACCGCAAATATACGCGCGAATGGTATCTCGACCGCATCGCTGCCATCCGCCGCTATCTGCCCGACTGTGCGATCACCACCGACCTGATCGCGGGCTTCTCGGGCGAGACGGAGGAGGAGCACCTGCAAACCCTGTCGCTGATGCGCGAGGTGGGCTATGATTTCGCCTACATGTTCAAGTATTCGGAGCGTCCGGGCACTTTTGCCGAAAAGCACCTGGGGGACGACGTTCCCGAGGAGGTGAAGTCGCGCCGGCTGTCCGAAATCATCGCCCTGCAAAACGAGCTGGGCCATGCGAGCAACCTGCGCGACGTGGGCCGGGAGTTCGAAGTGCTGGTCGAGGGCGAGTCGAAGCGCGACAGGAACCAGCTGTCGGGCCGCACTTCGCAGAACAAGGTGGTGGTTTTCGACCGCGGGGATCATCGGGTCGGCGACTATGTGAGGGTTCGCATCACGGGCTGCACGCCGGCCACGCTATTCGGAGATGTCATTTCCGGACCGTGCAATTAAAAGTGAAAAATTAAGAATTAAAAATTTCTGTTTTATGCGTTTCGATGAACTCGACCTGGAGGATGAAATCCTCGACGGTCTTGAGGATATGAATTTCCACGAGATGACTCCCGTGCAGGAGCACACGATTCCGGTGATTCTGGAGGGCCGCGACATTATCGGCTGCGCCCAGACCGGTACGGGAAAGACCGCGGCCTATACGCTGCCGCTGCTGAACAAACTGCTCATCGAGGGCAACCCCGACAACGTGGTGAAATCGCTGATCATCGTGCCGACGCGCGAGCTGGCGCAGCAGATCGACCAGCAGTTCCAGGGCTTCTCCTATTATGCGCCCCTCTCGACGACGGTGGTCTACGGCGGCGGCGACGGCAAGGGCTGGGACATCCAGAAAAACGGCATGCTGAACGGCGCCGACGTGGTGATCGCCACTCCGGGCCGCATGATCGCCCACCTGCAAAACAGCGGCGTCGATCTTTCGCACGTCGAATACCTGATTCTCGACGAGGCCGACCGCATGCTCGACATGGGTTTCTCGGACGACATTATGAAGATCATCTCCTACATGCCCGCCGAACGGCAGACGATCATGTTTTCGGCGACGCTGCCCCCGAAGATCCGCGAACTGGCCAAGACCATTTTGCGCAATCCCGCCGAGGTCAACATCGCCATTTCGAAACCCAACGAAGCCATCGACCAGTCGGCCTACATCTGCTACGAGCGTCAGAAACTGGGCATCATCCGCGAGCTGTTCGCCGAGCCGACCGACTCAAAGACGATCATCTTCTCGTCGTCGAAACTCAAGGTCAAGGAACTGGCCCATACGCTCAAGCGCATGGGACTCGACGTTGCGGCCATGCACTCCGACCTGGAGCAGGCGCAGCGCGAGGAGGTGATGCTCAACTTCAAGAACAACAAGGTGAAAATCCTCGTCGCCACGGACATCGTCGCGCGCGGTATCGACATCGAGGACATCGGCCTGGTGCTCAACTACGACGTGCCGCACGACCCCGAGGATTACATCCACCGCATCGGCCGTACGGCCCGCGCGGCGGCTTCGGGCGCCGCCATGACGTTCGTCAGCGAGGAGGAGCAGGGCAAGTTCCACCAGATCGAGAAATTCATCGAGCGGGACATCCGCAAGGCCGAACTGCCCGAGAGCGTGGGCGAAGGCCCGAAATACGCTCCCGACGAGAACCGCGGCCGCTTCGGCCGGGGGCGCGGGGGGCGCAGCGGGGGAGGGCGTTCCGGTTCGGGCCGCGGACGCGGCGGACGGGGCGACCGTTCGGGTCGTAACGACCGGGACCGCCGCAGCGAACGCCCGGCGGCTGCGACTGCGGCTGCGGCTGCGGAACCTGCCGCGGCACAACCCGCTTCGCCGGACAGCGACCACGCTTCGGGCCGTGGCGAAGGCAACCGCGGGACCCGCGACCGCCGCCGTCACCGCGGAGGCCGCAATCGGGGCCGCGGCAACAAGCCGCAGGGCGGCGAACCGACGCCGCAGGCATAAATACCAAAAATTCCCGTCGAACCAACGACGGGAATTTTTGTTTACCTCCGTTTTACCGGGCGTGATCACATACGCTAATGTACCGCCGTCCGGAGCGTATGCCATCTCCCTCCCTGAAGGAGGGCTGGGGTGGGGTCGGATTTATCTTTTATCCCACGCGGGATGCGCGGGGTCTTCGGCCGTCAGGGCTTCGGCGAGGCTGATGCCCAGCGCCCGGGCCACGCCTTCGCCGTACGACGGATCGGCGTTGTAGCAGTTGCGCACGTGCCGCTGCTTGATGAACAGTTCCGAATCGCCCATGGCGCGCGCCGTGTTTTCGCATGTCGCCTGCTGATCTGCGGGCGTCATCAGCCGCCACAGCTTGCCCGGCTGCGTGTAATAATCGTCGTCGAATTCGCGCTCGTCGTAGTTGTAGACCGCGCCGTCGACGGCCAGGGGCGGCTCCTTGAGGGCCGGCGTGTCCTGCCATTCGCCGTAGCTGTTCGGCTCGTAGGGCGTCGTCGCGCCGTAATTGTCGTCGGTGCGCATCTGCCCGTCGCGGTGGTAGGCGTGGAACGGACAGCGGGGCTTGTTCACCGGAATCAGGTTGTGATTCACGCCCAGGCGGTAACGCTGCGCATCGCCGTAGGAGAAGAGGCGTCCTTGCAGCATCTTGTCTGGCGAGAAGCCGATGCCCTCGACAATGTTCATCGGGTTGAAGGCGGCCTGCTCGACTTCGGCGTAGAAGTTTTCCGGATTGCGGTTGAGTTCCAGAATGCCCACGTCGTGCAGCGGAAAATCGCCGTGATACCACACCTTCGTCAGGTCGAACGGATTGATTTTATAGGTCCGGGCCTGCTCCTCGGTCATCAGCTGCACCTGCATCAGCCAGCGCGGATAGTCGCCGCGTTCGATGGCTTCGAACAGGTCGCGCTGGTTCGATTCGCGGTCCTTGGCGATGATGGCCTCAGCCTCCGCGTCGGTCAGGTTCCTGATCCCCTGCTCAGTGCGGAGGTGGAACTTGACCCACGTGCGTCGGTTGTCTTTGTCGTAGAAGCTGTACGTGTGGCTTCCGAATCCGTGCATGTGGCGGAAGGAGGCCGGAATGCCGCGCGGCGACATCGTGATGGTCACCTGATGCAGCGCCTCGGGCAGCAGCGTCCAGAAGTCCCAGTTGCTGTTCGGGCTGCGCAGTCCGGTGCGCGGGTCGCGCTTGATGGCGTGGTTCAGGTCGGGAAACTTCAGCGGATCGCGCAGGAAGAAGACCGGGGTGTTGTTGCCCACGAGGTCCCAGTTGCCGGCGTCGGTGTAGAACTTGATGGCGAAGCCGCGGATGTCGCGTTCGGCATCCGCCGCGCCGCGTTCTCCGGCCACGGTCGAGAAGCGCACGAAGCACGGGGTCTGCTTGCCCACCTCGGCGAAGATCGACGCCCGGGTGTATTTCGTGATGTCGTGCATCACGGTGAAGGTTCCGAAGGCTCCCGATCCTTTGGCGTGCATGCGCCGTTCGGGGATGACTTCGCGGTCGAAGTGGGCGAGTTTTTCGAGGAACCACGGGTCCTGCAAGGTTACGGGGCCGCGTTTCCCGGCTGTCTGAATGTTCTGGTTGTCGGCGATGGGCCGGCCGTTTTCGGCTGTCAGTTTCTTTTTGTCCATATGGCTTTTGTTTTTGGTTGTGACGGATTCCCTGCTTGTAAATGTATGATATAATTCTGTGAATAACAAGCGGATAATATTGATAGTGCCATAACTTAAACCTATAATGGCCAAAATCGTGCCCGGACGGAACGGCGTGCGGACTGAAAATTTCCGGCCGAATGTGCGGATATTTCGGTCCGGGGCGTTATCTTTGAGAAACGGAACGGCGGTTCCGGGAATCGGGACCGTTCGCTGAAACAGTTTAGCCTGCAATGATTGATTTGAATTTCAGCCGTGAGTTTTTTGCGGCCATGCTGGTCACGGAGGTGGAGAAGGTCGGGTTCGCCGTCCTGATCCGGACATTTCCCGATGCAATGGAATTGCAGCACCCCGCTGTCCTGATCCGGGGTATCCGGGAGTTTGCTTTTGATATTGCCGAAGGCTGCTTCGTCCGCCTCGGGGCGCGTTGCGACGGGAAGATAGAGGCCCTGCGGTCCGGAATCAGCAAGTCCGGGGACGAAATCCGGTTCACGGCGGTGGATTACGTGTACCGGGAGTCCGAGTTTCGGAAAAAATATGTGGACCGGGTCGTCAATCCTTTTTTGACGTAAAGTCGGTCGACGGCCCTGCGGAAAGCATATGTGAGGGGACGGCGTCCTTTCAAGGAGGGGTTTGGGGTGGTTGTCAGTACAGGATTTTTCGGGATTTTCAGCCGTTCTGGCTGCAATCCCGTCCGGGAACCTACTTCTGCCGGAAGTAAATCAGCACCAGAAGTCCCATAATGAAAGCCCCTCCTTTCAAGGAGGGGTTTGGGGTGGTTGTCAGCACGGGATTTTTCGGGATTTTCAGCCGTTCTGGCTGCAATCCCGTCCGTAAACCTACTTCTGTCGGAAGTAAATCTGTATCGGGACTCCCGTAATGAAAGCCCCTCCTTTCAAGGAGGGGTTTGGGGTGGTTGTCAGCACGGGATTTTTCGGGGTTGGCCGCCGTTCTGGCTGCAATCCCGTCCGGGAACCTATTTCTGTCGGAAGTAAATCTGCACCGGGACTCCCGAAAAATCCCAGTGGTCGCGCATGTTGTTTTCGAGGAAGCGGCGGTAAGGCTCCTTGATGTACTGCGGCAGGTTGACGAAGAACGCGAACTGCGGCGTCGGCGTCGGAAGCTGGGTCACATACTTGATTTTGATATACTTGCCCTTGGTTGCGGGGGGCGGGTAGTTCTCGATCAGCGGCAGCATGTAGTCGTTGAGCTCCGAGGTCGGGATGCGGCGTTTGCGCGACTGGTAGACGCGGATGGCGGTTTGCAGCACGTCGAAGATGCGCTGTTTGTTCAGCACCGAGGTGAAGATGATCGGAATGTCGTTGAACGGAGCGAGTTTCTTTCGGAGGAACTCGGTCCACTCCTTCATCGTGTTGCTGTCCTTCTCGATCAGGTCCCATTTGTTGACCACGATCACGCATCCCTTGCGGTTGCGGACGATCAGGTTGTGGATGTTCAGGTCCTGCGATTCGAGTCCCTGCCGGGCGTCGATCATCAGGATGCAGACGTCCGAATTTTCGATGGCGCGTATCGAGCGCATCACCGAGTAGAATTCGAGGTCCTCCATCGTCTTGCCCTTCTTGCGCATGCCGGCCGTGTCGACGAGGTAGAAATCCATGCCGAACTTGTTGTAGCGGGTGTAGATCGAGTCGCGGGTGGTCCCGGCGATGGAGGTCACGATGTTGCGCTCCTCTCCCAGCAGGGCGTTCGTGAGCGACGACTTGCCGACGTTGGGACGCCCCACGATGGTGATGTGGGGCAGGTCTTCGTCCTCCTCGGAGGCCGTTTCCACGGGCAGTGCGTCCAGAATGGCGTCCATCAGGTCGCCCGTGCCGCTTCCCGACATCGACGAGATGCAGTAGGGATCGCCCAGTCCCAGGGCGTAGAACTCGTGCGAGGAGTAGATCTGGTCGTTGTTGTCGACCTTGTTGCAGACGAGGATCACCTTCTTCGAGGTGCGGCGCAGGATGTCGGCCATCAGCATGTCGAGGTCGGTGATGCCGGTGCGTACCTCCACGAGGAAGAGGATCACGTCGGCCTCGTCGATGGCCAGCAGGACCTGACGGCGGATTTCGTCTTCGAAAATATCCTCCGAATTGACGGTGTACCCGCCCGTGTCGATGATGGAAAACTCCTTGCCGTTCCAGTCGGTCTTGCCGTAATGGCGGTCGCGGGTGGTTCCGGCCGTCGCGTCGACGATGGCCTTCCGTTCGCCCACGAGGCGGTTGAAGAGGGTGCTTTTGCCGACGTTCGGACGGCCCACGATTGCTACAAGGCTCATATCTTATCTTTTTCTTATTCTGCTGTTTGCTCCGTTTTACAACTCCGACCGCCGTAGTCGCGGCCTATGGCCGCGTTTACAAATTGGACCCACCCTAAATCCCCGCCTTGGCGGGGACTTGTCGCATCGCGACCGGGATTCTGACCGGAATGCCGCTACCATGAATCACTTGCAAAGATAGCGCAAATCCGCGAAGGGAAAAACTTTTTCGGGTATTTTGTACTTCCGAACCGTCAGATATAGCGGCTTTCGGTGTCGCCCGCCTGCACGGGATAGAGCAGTACGGAGCTGTATCCGGAGAAGAAATGTTCGAGGTAGGCCGGGATACGGCTCATCACGGGGTTGTACGAGACGCGGTCGCGGCGGCTCATCACGAACCAGAGGCAGTCGTCGGCGCGGATGTCGTGTTCGAGCGACGGCAGGTCGTCCCATTGCGCGAAGGGCACGAAGTCGATGTTGGCCGGGTGCTTGCGGCCTTTGGGGCGGAGGTATTCCAGCGTGGCCTCCGGGGCGAACACGATGATTCTGGCCCCCGAGTTTTCGGCCAGGCGGCGGATGCGGCGCTGCCACATCTGGAATCCCGCCTCCTGCTCGGCCTTTTCGGGTACGACGATCAGGTGGCGCTTGATGGTGTTCAGCGGCTGCACGGGGTTGTAGATGAAGGTCGTGACGTTGCTCTGTGCCAGCACGTCGGCGGCCATTTTGCCGATGCCGGGACCCGACGCCCCGGGGATGCCCGTCAGTCCCGGCACGGCCGGGGAGGCGTGGTGCATGCCCATCACGATGTCGGTGATGTTCCGTTCGCGGACGACGCTGACGATGGCGTTCGAGATGTTCACGTCGTAACGCATCAGCTCCTGGAGGTAGATGTCTCCCGCCGCGGCCGCCGTCGCCGCCGCGTCGAGGATCTTCTGGGCGCGTTTCTCGACGTTCGGGTCCTCCACCTTGTTGTCGATGGCGTGCAGGGCGTATAGTCCGTTCGGCTCCTTGGCGCGCTTGAGCATCGAACTCAACCATACCAGTTCGTCGGCCGTGCGTTCGTCGGCCACGGGGATCAGGATGTGGTCCTCCTGCCGCGGCTGCCTGTCTCCGGTGTCCTGGGCACTGCGCATGGCGATGTTGTGGGCGCCGCGCTGCGTGGCGAAGGTCGACACGGTGCAGGTGGCCAGAATCATCAGGATCGTGCCGTTGAGCACGCTCTCGCTCAAGAGGCGGATCGGCTCGCCGTCGGGCGTGTGGCCCAGGATGATGTTGTAGCCGACCATCACGGCGGCCAACGTCGCGGCCACGTGGGCCGAGCTTAAGCCGAAGATGACGGTCCGCTGGTCGGGCGAGAGTCGGAAGGTCTTCTGCGTGAACCATGCGGCGACGAATTTCGCCGCCGTGATCAGCACGATCATAATGGCCGCCACTTCGAGGCTCTCCCAGTCGCGGAAGAAGGCGCGGTAGTCGATCAGCATGCCCACGCCGATCAGGAAGAAGGGGATGAAGATGGCGTTGCCGACGAACTCGATGCGGTTCATCAGCGGCGAGGTGCGGGGGATCAGGCGGTTGAGCGCGAGTCCCGAGAGGAACGCGCCGATGATCGGTTCCAGCCCGGCCATGTGGGCGAGGTAGGCCCCGAGGAAGACCATCGCCAGTACGAAAATGTACTGCGAGACGTTGTCGCTGACCTGCTTGAAGAACCAGTGGGCCAGCAGCGGGAAGAGGAAGACGATGATGGCGATGCAGAGCGAGACGGAGCCTGCGAGCCGCCACCAGAACATGTCGTCGACGTTGCCCGTGGCCATGCCGACGATCACGGTGAGCAGCAGCAGGGCCAGCGTGTCGGTGATGACCGTGCCGCCGACGGCGATCGTGACGGCCTTGTCGCGGGCGATGCCCAGTTTGCTGACGATGGGGTAGGCGATGAGCGTCTGCGAGGCGAACAGCCCTGCGAGCAGGATCGACGAATAGATCGGGAAGCCGAGGATGTAATAGCCGGCCAGGATGCCGAAGGCCAGCGGGACGCAGAAGGTGTAGCCTCCGAAGATGAGGCTCCGCCAGCTGTTGCGGCGGAAATCGGACATGTCCATGTCCAGTCCCGAGAGGAACATGATGTACAGAAGTCCGGCCGTACCCGAGAGGATGATGCTGCTGTCGCGCAGCACGAGGTTGAGGCCGTGGGGTCCGATCACCGCGCCTGCGATGATCAGCCCCAGCAGATAGGGGATTTTGAGTTTGTTCAGCAGGAGCGGAGCCGCGAGGATGATGACCAGGATCAGCAGGAATTTCAGGATCGGGTCTTCGAGCGGCAGCGTCAGGTTTATGTGTGCGAAGAGCAGCATGGGCGCAGGTTGTTTTTTTGTAGCCGGGGCTACGTAAAGGCCGGAGGCGCAAAACCGAATCCGAAGCGGTTCGGCGGGGCTTTCCGACGGATAAAGTGTCGTAACGACACCAAATATAATAAAATCTGCGTTCCCGTCCAAACGGTGCGCGGCGTTTTCTCGTGCGGCGGGCTGATCCGTCGATTCGTTGGCCGCTTTTTCGCGTGCGTGCGGCATCCCCGCCGCTGCGTATCTCGCACGTTTTTTGTTTATTGGATCGTGTCCGCCGCGCGGCGGAGAGAGGCAATTGTGAAATAATCGCCGCCGGAAACGCGTTTTTTGCGGAAAAAAATGTAACTTTGAAAAATTTGGAACCCGAAATTTCGTCTCGGATGAGCGTAGACAAAGTAGACAAACGATTGCTCGAACCCGTGCTTGCGGGCTTCTTCATCATGGGTTTCTGCGACATGGTGGCCCCGATCACGGGCCGCATCGCCGCCGAATTCCCGCCCGGACAGCAGGCCGCCGTGAGCTTCCTGCCGACGATGGTTTTCCTCTGGTTTCTGGTGCTCTCGACTCCGGTCGCGGCGCTGATGAACCGCTGGGGCCGCAAGGCCACGGCGCTTCTGGGCTACGGCTTCACCGTCGCGGGGCTGATGACGCCCTATGCCGCCGGCGCGGACTGCGCTCTGGGGTGGTATTTCGCGGGCTTCGGTCTGCTGGGCATCGGCAACACGGCGATCCAGGTGGCCGTCAACCCCCTGCTGGCGACCATCGTTCCCGGCGAGCGGATGACCAGCTACCTCACCGTCGGGCAGATCTTCCGCAACACTTCGCTCCTGCTGCTGGCTCCGATCGTCACGGGGCTGGTCGCCGCGACGGGTTCGTGGCGGCTCCTGCTGCCGATCTATGCGGGGCTTACGGTGGTCGGGGGTCTCTGGCTGCAACTGACTCCGGTGCCGGAACCTGCGCAGAGAGAACGCTCCGCGGGACTCGCCGACTGCTTCCGCCTGTTGAAAAACCGTGCCGTGCTGCTCTCGACGCTGGGCGTGGCGTGCTTTATCGCCGCCGACGTGGGCATCGGCTTCTTGTCGGTGCGGCTGATCGACAATCCCTCGTCGATCCTCACCACCACGGGCTTCTACGCCTGCCGCATCGTCGGTACATTGATCGGCGCGTGGGTGCTGGTGAAGGTCTCCGACGTGAAATACCTGACCTGGAACATGACCGGGGCGCTGGCGTTGTGCGCGGCGCTGCTGTTCGTGCGCAACGAGGCCGCCATCTACGCCGCCGTGGGAGTGCTGGGCTTCGCCATGGCGTGCGTCTTCGCCACGTTCTACGCCGTGGCCACCAAGGCCGTTCCGGAGAACGCCAACGAGGTGGCCGGGCTGATGATCATGGCCATCTCGGCCGGGGCGGTTTCGGGACCCGTCTGCGGTGCGATCGTCCGTGCCTGGGGCAATCCGCACCTGGGCATGCTCTTCGTCGCCGCGTGCGTGGCCTACATGCTCTGGGCGTCGATACAATTGAAAATGAAAAATTAAGAATTAAAATGATGCTTCGCAGAATCGTACTGACCCTTTTGTTTGCAGCCATTGCGGCGGGCGCCGCCGCACAACGGCCCCGCGCGCGGGTGGAGTGGGGCGTGGTCGGCGGTATCAATATCCCCGACTACACGACCAATATGAGTGAAACCGACGTGAAGAACAAGCTGGGCTGGCAGGCCGGTATCACGACGGCTGTCAACCTCGGGGCCTTCGCCATCGAGCCGCAGATACTCTACGTCCGCCAGGGCCTCCGTATCCGTCCCGAGGGCGGGAGCGAGATCAACCTCAAGTCCAATTCGATCGACGTTCCGGTGCTGGTGTCGCTGCGGCTGCTCAATCCCGTGCGGATCTACGCCGGTCCGGTCTTCACGGTGATGAACGACTGCAAGCAGAAGTCGGGCGGCGACCTGCTGGACTTCGGCCGCGTGCGTCCCTCGGTGTCGTACACCGTGGGTGCGGGCATCGTGCTGATGCGCCACCTGCTGATCGACCTGCGCTACAACGGCCAGTTCCGCTCGAAACATGACGTGGTGCTGCCCGACGGGCGGCAGCTCGACAAACTCCGTACGTATAACGTGGCGCTCAGCTTCGGCTATTTATTCTGATCGGTCTATGACGGAAACTGTCGGAAAGGAAATTATGCTCGAAGGCGTCGATCCCCGCGAACTCTACGGGGCGCAGGACGTCTACCTCGAACAGATCAAATCGCTGCACCCCACGCTGAAGATCGTCGCGCGCGGGCAGTCGCTCAAGGTCCTCGGCCCGGAGGCCGACACGCAGCGTTTCGCCAAACGCATGGAGGGGCTTGCGGCCTACTATGTCAAGTACGGCCACGTCTCGGCCGAGGTCATCGAACAGTGTTTCGCGGGCGGCATCGCGCAGGACGACGCCCCGGTCGACAAGGATGTGATCGTTTACGGCAACAACGGCACGATCGTCCGCGCCCGGACGGTCAACCAGCAGCGGCTCGTCAAACTCTACGACAGGAACGACCTGTTGTTCGCCGTGGGGCCTGCCGGCTCGGGCAAGACCTATACGGCCATCGCGCTGGCCGTCCGCGCGCTGAAGGAGCGGCAGGTGCGGCGCATCATCCTCACGCGTCCGGCCGTCGAGGCGGGCGAGAAGCTGGGGTTCCTGCCCGGCGACATGAAGGAGAAGCTGGACCCTTACCTGCAACCGCTGTACGACGCGCTGAACGACATGATCCCGCCGGCCAAGCTCCAGAAACACCTCGAAGAGGGGACCGTGCAGATCGCCCCGCTGGCCTACATGCGCGGCCGCACGCTGGACAACGCCTTCGTCATTCTGGACGAGGCGCAGAACACCACCCTGTCGCAGATCAAGATGTTCCTGACGCGCATGGGCCGCAATGCGCGGTTCATCGTCACGGGCGACGTGACGCAGATCGACCTGCCGCGCAAGTCGGACAGCGGTCTGGTGCGCACGATGGAGATTCTGCGGGGCGTCGACGGCATCGGCATCGTGGAGTTCGACAAACGCGACATCGTCCGCCACCCGCTCGTGAAACACATCGTCGAGGCGTTCGACAGGAGTGTCGAAAAGGACGGGACCGGGGACCGTTGACCGCCGCCGGCCCGGAGCGGCGGACCTGTCCCTTCCCGGGGGCCGCTGACCGGCTGCGACAGCGGCCGCCGGAACGGAAGAGACGGAGAAAGAGAGAGATTTGAACGATAGATATATAACACTTAAACTTCAATATTATGGACCGTAATTTGGTCGCGCTGAAACCGGCGCTTGTCTGGAAACATTTCGCGGAGATCGTCCGCATCCCGCGCCCCTCGTCGCACGAGGAGAAAATCCGCCGCTATATTCTCGATTTCGCCCGCGCGCAGGGCCTCGAATCGAAGGAGGACGCGGCGCACAACGTCTATGTCCGCAAACCCGCCTCGAAGGGGATGGAGGACCGCAAGGGCGTGATCCTGCAAGCCCACCTCGACATGGTTCCGCAGAAGAACAACGACAAGGAGTTCGATTTCACCAAGGACCCCATCGACGCCTACATCGACGGCGGCTGGGTGACGGCCGACGGCACGACGCTGGGCGCCGACAACGGTATTGGCGTGGCGGCGATCCTCGCGGTGCTGGAGGACCGGACGCTGAAGCACGGGCCGCTGGAGGCCCTGTTCACGGCCACCGAGGAGACCGGCATGGACGGTGCGAACGGTCTGGAAAAGGGGCTGCTGCACGGCGACATCCTGCTGAACCTCGATTCCGAGGAGGAGGGCGAACTCTACGTGGGCTGCGCCGGAGGGCTCGACGCCAATATGACCTTCGGCTACAAGGCCGAGCCGACGCCCGCGGGCGGTTATACCGCTGCGAAGATCAGCGTCAAGGGGCTCAAGGGCGGCCATTCGGGCATCCAGATCGTCTGCCAGCGCGCCAACGCCAACAAGGTGCTGTTCCGCTTTTTGAATGCCGCGCCGTGCGACGTGCTGCTGGCGTCGGTGGACGGCGGCGGACTCCGCAATGCCATCCCGCGCGAGGCCGAGGCCGTGGTGCTGGTCGAAACCGGGGACTACGACGAGTTCGCCGCTGCGGTGAAAGCCTACGAGGAGACCGTAAGGGCCGAATACGCCGGTATCGAGGACGCGGTGTCGGTCAAGGTCGCGGAGGTCGGGAAACCGGCCGAAATGCTGCCGAAGGAGGTTGCCGGAAATCTGATCAAGGCCGTTGCGGCCTGCCCCGACGGGGTGCAGCAGATGTCGGTGGCCATGCCCGGGCTGGTGCAGACCTCGACGAACCTCGCACGCGTGGTGTCGGACGGCAGGACGGTGAAACTCCAATGCCTGCTGCGCAGCTCGGTCAACACCGAGAAGGAGGCGCTGGGCGAGTCCATCGCCACCCTCTTCACGCTGGCCGGGGCCAAAACGGAACTCACGGGCGCCTACAACGGCTGGAACCCCGACATGGAGTCGCCGATCCTGAAGGCCATGACCGCCTCCTACGAGGCGCTGTACGGGAAGAAGCCCGCCGTGACGGCCATTCACGCCGGGCTGGAGTGCGGCATCATCGGCAGCGCCTATCCCGGGCTGGACATGATTTCGTTCGGCCCGACGATCTGCTACCCCCACTCGCCCGACGAGAAGGTGGAGATCGCCTCGGTCGGGAAGTTCTACGACTTCCTGGTCGACACGCTGCGCAACGTTCCCGAAAAATAATCGCAGCGTGGCGGCCGATTCCGGAAAATGGTTCGTCATCGTCAATCCCGTGGCCGGAAGCGGTCGCGGGCTTGACCATTTTCCACAGATTTCGAAACACCTGCGCGATGCCCACATCCTCTGCGAACCGGTCTTCACGGAGCACAAGTTCCACGCCACGGAACTCACCGTCACGGCCGTGCGCGAAGGCTACCGCCGGATCATCGTCGTGGGCGGCGACGGGACGCTGCACGAGGTGGTGAACGGGCTGTTCATCCAGCAGGAGGTGTGTCCCGACGAGGTGCTCGTGGCCGTGGTGGCCGTGGGCACGGGCAACGACTGGGTCCGCACGTTCGGCATCTCGAACCGCTATCAGGACGCCGTGAAGGCCATCAGCGAGGGTTATTCCTTCCTGCAGGACGTCGGGGTGGTCTCCTACGAGGAGGCGCACTACTGCCAGAGCCGCTACATGGCCAACGTCGCCGGGGCGGGGTTCGACGCGCATGTCGTGCGCAAGCTCTCGCACCTGAAAAAGAAGGGTCACCGGAGCCGCTGGCGCTATACGTGGTGTCTGGTGAAGAATTTCTTCCGCTACAAGTCCACGGGCGTCAAGGTCTGGGTCGACGACCGGCTGGTCTACAACAACCTGCTGCTGTCGGCCGCCATCGGCATCTGCAAGTTCAACGGCGGGGGCATCCAGCAGCTGCCGGCGGCCGTGGCCGACGACGGCATGCTCGACCTGTCGCTGATCCGCCCGGTGCACTTCTGGCACCTGCTGTTCCGCTTCCACTACCTGTTCAACGGCGGCATCTACCGCATCCGCCACATCCTCCAGGAGCGCGGAAGCCGCATCCGCATCGAATCTTCGCCCGAGGTGTCGGTCGAGATCGACGGAGAGCCGCTGGGCCATACGCCGCTCGAATTCTCGATTCTTCACCGGGCCATCCGCATCGTCGTGGCCCGCGATTTCTACCAGCGGTGCGCCGCCGTCGGGGCGGAGACCCCGGCCGGGTAGCGCGCAGCCGGAAAAAGAGAGGACCGGACCCACTTCGGGTCCGGTCTTTTTGGGCTCGAATCGTCAGGTGTGTGCGCACACACTTGCTATTTTCGAAAATTTTGCATAGCTTTGCCGATGTAACGCCGAAGAACAGCGCAAACCATGTCCGACAACGAACATACCACGGTCCGCATCGTCGACATCGCCCGCATGGCGGGGGTGTCGGTGGCGACGGTCGACCGCGTGATCCACAACCGCGGCAAGGTCTCGGAGGAGAACCTCGCGCGCATCAATGAGGTGCTGCGGCGGGTCGACTACCGTCCCAACCTGATCGCCCGCTCGCTGGCGTCGGGCCGCAGGTACACGCTCTGCGCGGTCATGCCCCGTTTCGCCCCGGGAGAGTACTGGGCCGATTTCGAGGCCGGAATCGCCCGCGCCGAGGCCGAGGCCGTGCGTTACAACGTCACGGTCCGCCGTTTCTGCTTCGACCAGTACGACCGTTCGTCGTTCGAAAGCCTGCTGGAGACGCTGCGCCGCGAGGAGTTCGACGGCGCGGTGATCGCCACGCTCTTCGCGGAGATGGTCGAGCCGTTCACCCGCGAACTCGACGCCCGGGGAGTGTCCTATGTCTTCGTCGATTCGGACATTCCCGCCTGCAACCGGCTGGCCTATTTCGGCACGTCGTCGTTCGACGCCGGGGCGGTCGCCGCACGGCTGCTGTTCGACCGCCTCGATCCGGGAGCGGACATCGTCGTGGGCCGGATCGTTCACCGGGGCGACGCCGGTTCGAACCAGTGGCGCAACCGCGAGGCGGGATTCCGCAGTTACCTCGAAGCGCATGCCTTCCGGGGCCGGCTGCACTACGCCGCGCTGCGGCTGGACGACGAAGCCTGCAACGGCCGCGTGCTGGATGAGATGTTCCGCGAAAATCCGTCGATTGCCGGGGCCGTGACCTTCAATTCGACGTGTTATATCCTTGCGGGCTATCTGGCGGCGCGGCGGCGCGATGGCGTGCGGCTGGTGGGCTACGACGTGATCCGCCGCAACGGGGAGATGCTCTCCGCGGGCGTGGTGACGGCGCTCGTCGCCCAGCGTCCCGAGGCGCAGGGCTACCGCGCGGTGATGGCCCTGTGCGAATGGCTCGTCGAGGGCCGCGCTCCGTCGAAGGTCAACAACATGCCCATCGACATCCTGCTGAAAGAGAATATACCGTATTATAAAAACAACATCATCTGAAAAACATGAAAAATCTCTTTGACATCCGGGGCCGTGTCGTCGTTGTGACGGGTGGGGCCGGGATTCTGGGCCGCTCGATCTGCGTTTACCTCGCCGGGCAGGGCGCATGCGTCGCTGTGCTCGACCGCGATGAAAAGGCGGGCGAAGCGCTTGTCGGCGAAATCCGCGCCGCGGGCGGCGATGCGCTCTTCTTCGCGACCGACGTGCTGAACCGCGAGGTGCTCGTGTCGAACCGCGAGGCGATTCTCGGGGCCTGGGGGCAGATCGACATCCTGCTGAACGCCGCGGGCGGCAACATGGGCGGTGCGACGATCGCTCCCGACAAGTCGTTCCTCGATCTGGAGATCGAAGCTTTCCGCAAGGTCGTGGACCTCAATCTGTTCGGCACGGTGCTGCCCACGACGGTCTTCGGCGAGGCCATGACGGCCCGCAGGAAGGGCGTGATCGTCAACTTCTGCTCCGAGTCGGCGTTGCGTCCGCTGACCCGCGTGGTGGGCTACGGAGCCGCCAAGGCCGCCATCGCCAACTACACGAAGTACATGGCCGCCGAACTGGCCATGAAGTTCAGCCCCGAGATGCGCGTCAACGCCATCGTCCCGGGCTTTCTGCTGACGAACCAGAACCGCGCGCTGCTGACCAACGAGGACGGTTCGGACACCGACCGTGCGCGGACGATCATCGCCCACACGCCCGCCGGACGCTTCGCCGAGCCGGAGGAGCTGCTGGGTACGATTCACTACCTCGTCAGCGACGCTTCGTCGTTCGTGACGGGCGCGCTGGCCGTCGTCGACGGCGGGTTCGACGCTTTCTCGATTTGATCCGCCGCGGGAGCCGTCTCTTCGGCGGGGTCTGACGGGCACGGCATCGGGCCGGGATCGTTCGCGGCCAGCGGCAACGTGCAGGAGGTGCAACCGCCGCATTCTCGCTTGCAGCGGAGAAAGGACAACCGCGGTCTTCGCCCGCGGGGTACTTTGTACTTTTTGACCGCAAAAAGTACCAAAAACTCCCCGGCAGATGCCTGCGCCTACTTCGTCCCGTCTAACGCTGGCTCCGGGCGACTATTCGCGGGGGCGCACGTGCCCCGTCCCCTTCGCTCGCGCTTTTAGCCGGGCCTTCGTTTCACGGCTCCGGCATCGGGCCGGGATCGTTCGCGGCAATTCCGTCTTTTCGGCCGGGTAAAGAAGCGAACATGCGAACATGCGAACAGGGGCGAACATCTCTTGTTCGCTTGTTCGCGGAGAATCCCGGCATCGCCCCTGGAAGCGGTTTTAAACCGCCGCATTCTCGCTTGCAGCGGAGAAAGCACCGTATGTGAAAAATTTGAAAACCTAAAAACAATACATCCATGTATCTTTGCAAACAATCCTGGCGCTGGTACGGTCCGAACGACCCCGTAAGCCTTCAGGACATCCGTCAGGCCGGGGCCACCGACATCGTGACCGCCCTCCATCACATTCCCAACGGCGAGGTGTGGACCGTCGGGGAGATCGAAAAACGCCGAAAGACGGTCGCTGACGCGGGCCTTCGCTGGTCGGTCGTGGAGAGCGTCCCCGTCCACGAGCATATCAAGACCCGCACGGGCGATTTCGAGCGCTATATCGAGAATTACAAACAGTCGGTCCGCAATCTGGCCGAATGCGGCGTTAAAGTAATTACCTACAACTTTATGCCCGTGCTGGACTGGACGCGCACGAACCTCGCCTACGAGCTGCCCGACGGGTCGCGCGCCCTGCGCTTCGAGCGTGCGGCGTTCGTGGCCTTCGATCTCTTCATCCTGAAGCGTCCCGGCGCGGAGAAGGACTATTCCGAGGCCGAGCGCGCCGCTGCCGAGGCCCGCTTCGGGCGGATGGACGCCGCGGAAAAAGAGCTGATCACCCGCAACATGATCGCGGGCCTGCCCGGCTCGGAGGAGAGTTTCACGCTGGAGCAGTTCCAGCGGGAGCTGGACCGTTACAAGGATGTCACGGCCGAGACGCTGCGCGCGAACCTCGTGGCGTTCCTGCGCGAGGTGGCTCCCGTGGCCGACGAGGCGGGTGCGGTGCTGGCGATCCATCCCGACGATCCTCCGTTCCCGATCCTCGGTCTGCCCCGCATTCTCTCCACCGAATCCGACTTTCAGAAATTGGTCGAGGCGGTCCCCAACCCTTCGAACGGGCTGTGCCTCTGCACGGGTTCGTTCGGAGTGTCGGCCGCGAACGACCTGCCGGGAATGATGCTGCGGCAGGGCGACCGGGTGAATTTCGTCCACCTGCGCTCGACGCAGCGCGATGCCGAGGGCAACTTCTACGAGGCCAACCATTTGGAGGGCGACGTGCCGATGTACGACGTGATGAAAGCCCTGCTGGAGATTCAGCAGCGCCGACGCATCTCGATCCCGATGCGTCCGGACCACGGCCACCAGATGATCGACGACCTGAAGAAGAAGACCAATCCGGGATATTCGTGTCTGGGCCGCCTGCGCGGGCTGGCCGAACTGCGGGGACTGGAGCTGGGCATCGCCCGGTCGCTGTTTGCCGATAAATAGGGCAGTCTTGCACATGACGAATCGGTGCGCCTCGTGAGGGGCGCACCGATTGTGTCAGAACGGGTTCCGGAGCTATTTTTTGGCCGGGGCCGCCGGGGTCTGCGCCGTGGCCGCCGGGGTCGCCGGAACGGTCTCGATCACGTCCACCTCGGTCACCACCCAGCTGAAAAGGTCGTTCGCACACTGGCTCTCCAGCCGGCGGATCTGCGACATGTCGCTCGTGTCGGCCAGAATGGCGTTGAAGAACTGGTCCATCGTGGCGTACGTCGCATTGACCTTCGCCGCGAAGCAGTTGTAAAAGGCTTTCTGCTGCTCGTGGTCAAGCCCTGCGGGCAGCACGCCCTGCGCTACGAGGTAGTTGTAGGGGTAGATGTGCCGCATGTTGCGGGCGTCGGCGTTCAGTTCGTCGACGATCGTCGAGACGACCACCATGTCCACCGTGTCGTCGACGCCCTGCATCTGGACGAACTCCATGTAGACGGGATAACTGTTTTCGAGCTGCCCGGCCACTTCGTCGGAGAAGAGCACGAACTCGGCGTCGTTCAGGTCGTCGAGGTACACCATCTGGCGGTAGCTGCGCAGCGCCTCGCGCATCGCCTTGCGCTGTTCGTGGTTCCATTGCCGCTGCTGCGAGCAGCCGAAAAATCCTGCCGCGAAGATTGCCAGCAGAGGTACACAGAGGAGAATTTTTTTCATTTTTTACCCTGATTTTGGTTTTACTTCATTTCGGAACGCAATAGATGTGCCAAAAAAATCATATCTTTGGGGAAAAGAACCCGTTATGGATGTTTTGAGTTTCCGCGACTACTGCCTGTCGCTGCCCCTCACGGAGGAATCGACGCCGTTCGACGAGACGACGCTGGTCTACAAGATCGGCGGGAAGATGTACGCCTGCGCGGATATGAACGATTTCGGGCAGGTGGCCGTGAAGTGCGACCCCGACGAGGCGGTCCGGCTGCGCGAGCGGTACGAGGAGATCGGCCCGGCCTACCATTTCAACAAGACGCACTGGAACGGCATCCGCACCGCGGGCGACCTGCCCGACGCCTTCATCCGCGAGCAGATACGCAACTCCTACCTGCTGGTCGTGCGGCGCAGCGTCACGCCCAGGAGCCTGCGCGAGGAGATTCTGCGTCATGTCGAAGAGCACGGGCTGCCGGAATGAACCTTCAACCTCCGAAAACGATACGATGACGATGAGAATGCGATTTCTTTTTGCGGCGCTGACCCTTGCGCTGGCAGCGGGTTCGTGCAGCCGCGAACCGCGGACCGAACTTTTCAACGGCCGGGACCTCGCCGGATGGGTGTGCGTCACCGACCCGGAGGGCGTCGGCGATGCCCGGGATGCCTTCTCCGTGCAGAACGGGAATATCCGCATAGCGGGCAGTCCGTTCGGGTACATGCGCACGGAGGAGACCTACGACGATTACCGGCTTCACGTCGAGTGGCGTTGGATCGGCGAGGCGACGAACAGCGGCATTTTCCAGCGCGTGCAGGCCGGCGACCGGCTTTGGCCCGAGGCTGTCGAGTGTCAGTTGCAGGCGGGGCGCGCGGGCGACCTGCTGGGGCTGGGCGGCGCGAAGATCGCCGGGGCGGAGAGCAACGGAAGGGTCTTCATCAAGCCGCGCAGCGGCGGGGAGTGCGAGCGGCCCGCAGGCGAATGGAACTGTGCCGAGATCGTCTGCGTGGGCGATCATATCGCGGTCTGTGTCAACGGCGTTTTGCAGAACGAGTGCACCGGATCGGTCCGCAGCGGGTATATCGCGCTTCAGAGCGAGGGCGGTCCCGTGGAGTTCCGCAACATCTGGCTGACCCGCTTGAGACGCGGGATTTAGGTTGCGGCTGGCGGCTTCGGCTTGCTCTCGTCGCGAACGCCCGAACACGCGAACATGCGAACAAGGGGTGTTCGCCCATGTTCGCATGTTCGCGTGTTCGCGCAGAATCCCGGCATCGCCCCTGGAAGCGGTTTTAAACCGCCGCATTATCGCTTGTAGCGGAATAAGAACAACCGCGGTCTTCGCCCGCAAGACTTCTTTGTACCTTTTTTCCGCAAAAAGTACCGATCGCAGTCTTCGACTGGCGGGTCTTTTGCCGCTTTTTGGTCGGCAAAAAGCGGCGCAAAAACCGACCCGCCGACAAAAAAGGCTAAAAGACGCGGCCTAACGCTGGCTCCGGGCGCCCGCCTAAAAGGCGGGTTTAAGGGGCGATGGACCGCAGAAAGGGTCATATCCGATACGACGCTCTCACTCTTAAAACCGGCGTCTTACGCCGGCGCTCGCGCTTTTAGTCCGCATCTTTTTGAACGCCTTTTTTGCCAAGCGGGAGTCGTTCGCCGCGGAACGCGGCGGGAAGCTGGCGCAACCGCCGCATTATCGCTTGCAGCGGAGAAAGAACAACCGAAAGCCCGCGCGCCCGGAGCGGGAGGCTGGCAAAGGCGTCCGCAGGCGAGGGCAGACAGCGTGCTGTTTGCCGAGCCGCCACAGCCTAAACGGCGCGTGTTTTTGCGCCGTAAAGTCTTGTTCTTGCTGCGCCCGCTCAACGCGGGCCGGAGGTTGTTCCCGCGAAAGCGACATGCGGATGGTTTTGGTACTTTTAACTTCGCTACGCTCGTTTTCCTCCTTCTGGCACGGCATAGCCCGCAAGCGGTCTCTGCTCGCGCTGCGTGCGTCGGTTGCCATCAAAAGTACAGAGAAAGCCGCGACGATGTCGCGGGTGTTTTGTACCTTTTTTCCGCAAAAAGGTACCCAAAAACTCCCCGGCAGATGCCTTCGCCTACTTCGTCCCGTCTAACGTTGGCTCCGGGCGCCCGCCTAAAAGGCGGGTTTAAGAGGCGATGGGCCGCAGAAAGGATCATATCCGATACGACGCTCTCACTCTTAAAACCGGCGTCTTACGCCGGCGCTCGCGCTTTTAGCCGGGCCTTCGTTTCACGGCTCCGGCATCGGGCCGGAATCGTTCGCCGCGGAACGCGGCGGGAGGAGGTGCAAAATGGCCCCTTTCGCAACCTGAAACCCCGGTTCTTAACCGGGCGCAGAACCGGGCGGAGAGCGGGCCGAAGCTGCCAGTCGCAATGCAAATCCCGGTTCTTAACCGGGCGAACGCGCGAACAGGGGTGAACACCCCTTGTTCGCATGTTCGCGCGTTCGCAGGTAAAACGGATTTTTAAGCCCGGGCCTGCCGCCGCCATCGGAGGTAACCCGCCACGGCCAGCGCCGAGTAGAGGGCGTAAAGCCCCGCGGTGTAGGGCAGGTCCTTATAGAGGTAAAGCCCGACGGTCACCAGATCCACGACCAGCCACACGAGCCATTGCTCCACCAGCTTGCGCGACAGCATCCACATCGCCACGACCGACAGCGCCGTGGTCCCCGCGTCCCAGAAGGGTACGGTGCTGTCCGTGAAGCGGGTCAGCAGCAGGTACAGCCCGATGTGCGCCGCGGCGTAGACCCCTGCGAGCGCCGGGACCGTCCGCAGGGGCGTGTGGCCGATGCGCAGCGCGGCGGCCCGCTTTGCGCCCTCCGCATCTTCAGGGCCGGTCAGCCCGGCGTCTGTTTTTCGGCCCCTCCTGCGCCACACGAGCCACCCGTACAGCCCCGCCAGCACGTAGTAAGCCTGCATCGAGCAGTCGGCATACAGCCCCGATTTGTAGTAGAGCGCCCCGTGGATCAGAGGCATGACAAGCCCCACGATCCACAGCCGGATGTCGGCGCGGTATTCGAGCCAGAGGTAGAGCAATCCCAACAGGACGCCGGCGATTTGCAGGAGGAGTTTTATGTCCATTGTTTCAACATTCGTATTGTCATTCCGAAGAGGACCGAAGGTCCGACGTGGGAATCTGCTGGAAGCGTTGTAAGGTCACGACTTTCGCCCGGATTGCCACGGCATCTGCGACGCCTCGCAATGCACGAAGTACAATTATTTAGTTTTCAGAGCTGAAATTCGGTTTCAGCGACGTTGAAATCGCGCGTTTTAAAATTTCACCGTGACGTTCGCCAGCACGTTCAGCGGCGCCTGCGGGAAGTAGTAGGCCTCGTCGATGCGTACGGGCGCGGGGCCGCTCCACGTGTCCATGTACGAATACCCGTAGCCGTTGCTCTCGTATTCCGCATTGAACAGGTTGTTGATCAGCAGGCCCAGCCGAACGCTGCGCGCCGAACGGGTGCGGAACGTATAGGCGAGGTTGAGGTTGGTCACGCAGTAGGCGTCCAGCGACAGGGCGTCGTTCTCGTTGTTGGTGAAATACTGCTTGCCGACGTGCTGGGTGTGGAACACGGCTTCGAATCCGCGGTGGTGGAAATTCAGGAAGGCGTTGGCGATGACGTCGGGCGAATAGGCGATGGTCATGTCGCCCAGCTCCTTGCCGTAGGTGGGGCTATCCTTCAGTGCGTCGACGTAGTTCTCGATGCGGTTCTGCGAGAAGGTGGCGTTGGCCCCCACGGTGAACCACCCGGTTGCGCGCCACGAGGCCGACAGCTCCACGCCCCGGCGGTAGCTGTCCGGGACGTTGGTGTTGAGGGCGTTGCTGTCGTCGTTCACCATGCCCGTCGGCACGAGCTGGTCCTTGTACTTCATGTAGTAGAGATTCACCCCCAGCGAGAGGCGCGGCGCCGTGTACTGGTAGCCCAGCTCCCAGTCGTAGAGCTTTTCCGACGAGGGGTAGGTGTCGTCGGCCGCGAATTTGTAGCGGTCGGTGAAGTCGCTGCGCGTGGGTTCCTTCTGGGCCACGGCGAACGAGAGGTAGAAGTTGTTGCGCTCGGCGAGCGTGTAGCTCACGCCGGCGCGGGGATTGAAGAAGTGGTACTGTTTGTCCACGTCGATGGGCTGCATCCCGACCTCCTCCGAAACGTAGTTGTCGTTGACGCCCCAGGCCTGATAGCTGACATAGCGGTACTGGAGGTCCGCAAAGAGCCTCAACCCTTTGGCCACGGACCAGTTGGCGCGAGCGAAGAGGTTGGCGTCGTGCTTGTCCACGTCGTTGTCGTACCAGCGGCCGCCGATCTGGCTGCCTTCCAGTCCGTCCACCCAGTCGAGCACGCCCCAGTGGGGGCAGGAGTAGTAGCTGTACGAACCGCCGAAGGCGAGGTCGAGTTTCCGCACCGAGTAGGCCGCCGAGGCGTTCAGACCTCCGAGGTGGTTGCGCATGATCTTCTCGCGGACGAGGTCGGCCTCCTTTCCGGCAGCGACGTCGGCCGGGATATTGAGGTATTCGGAGAGCGTGCGTGCGTCCTTGTACTGCTTGTAGAAGCCGTAGCCATAGGTGTAGAATCCCGTGGCGTTGAGGGTCCACTTCTCGTTGAAACGGTGGGAGAGCACCAGCTGGTTGTTGATTTGCAGGTAGTTGTCCGTCTGATCGTCGTAATAGTCTACCGTGGCGCGCTGCCGCTCGCCGTCCTTCATATAATAATAGGAGTGAGGTCCGTTCGAGGTGTAGTACATGCCCTCGGTGTGGAACCTCCGGCCGTTGAGACGCATCTCCTCTTTCGTCGCGCCCGTGTAGGTGAGTCCCGTTTTGGCCTTGCCGCCGAACGAAATCAGCTTGAGCATCGTGTTGCCGTTGTAGTAGCCGGCCTGGAACATGTAGGATTTGAGGTCCGTGGCTCCGCGGTCGATGTAGCCTTCCGAGCCGATGTGCGTCAGCCGCGCGTCGAGGGTCCAGTGGCCGCCCATCAGGCCCGAGGAGATGTGCACGGCCTGCTTGTTGGTGTTGTACGAGCCGTAGGAGAGCGACGCGTCGCCGCCGAACTCGGTTTGCAGGGCGTCGGTCGACATGTTGACCGCTCCGCCGAAGGCTCCCGTGCCGTTGGTCGAGATGCCGGCGCCGCGCTGCACCTGAATGCTTCCCACGGCCGAGACGAGGTCGGGGGTGTCGTACCAGTACATCGAGTGCGAGTCGGGGTTGTTCATCGCCACGCCGTTGATCGTGACGTTGAGACGCGTCGGGTCCGTGCCGCGCAGGCGCACGGCCGTGCCGCCGATGCCGATGCCCGTTTCGTTGGTGGCGATCATCGAGGGGGTCAGGGCCAGCAGCGTGGGGATGTCGGTTCCGTAGCTGTTGCGGGCGATCTCTTCGCGCCGGATGTCGGAGTAGGCCACGGGGGTGGTCGGGGTTGCGCGCGTGGCGGTCACCTCGACCTCCTGCAAGCGGTACATTCTGACCGAATCGCCGGCGTTTTGGTTGGCGGGCTGCTTCTCTTCAGCCCGCAGCTGTGCGGCCGAGCAGAGCGCGGCGGCCGCAAGTGAAAGAAAAATCCTTTTCATCGTTAAACTTTTTGAGTTAATGGACTGAAAAGGGGTATGTGTTGTTGATTACGCTTCGTCCCGGTCTCGGCATTACCCGTGTCCGGTTCAATGGGTATGATCTCGGCGTGACAGGAAGGCACCCCTTTGAAATATCGGGTGCAAAGGTAAGTAATAAAAATTAAAAATTAAAAATTAAGAATTAAAAATTGTCGGAAAGGATACCCGTAAATTTCGATGTATCTGGTGCCGAAAATAAGTTCGGTCCTCCAATTTGTCGAAACGCACAGTGCGATTTTCCGCAGGTAATTTTTAATTCTTAATTTTTCATTTTTAATTCCTTAGAACGTTCCGAAGCGGAAAACGATCTTCTGGCAGTAGGTTTCGCCGGGGCGGAGCAGCGGCGAGGGGAATTCGGGGTGGTTCACGGCGTCGGGGTAGTTCTGGCACTCCATCGCCACGCCGTCGTAGTCGGCATAGCGGCCGCCCGACTTGGTTTCGGGGCATCCGCCCGCGAGCCAGTTGCCCGTGTAGATCATCACGCTGGGCTGCGACGAGAGCACCGTCACCGAACGACCCGACCGGGGTTCGCGCAGGGTGCCGACCTCGCCCAGAATATTGGGCTTCCAGCCGTCGACGACGAAGGGATGGTCATAGCCCTTGAAGTCGCGGATGTGGTTGAACTCCGACGAGATGCCGGGGCGGAAAGAGCGGAATTCCCGAAAATCCTGCGGGGTTCCGGCTGCGTCCAGAAGCTTGCCCGTGGGGATCTGGCGTTCGTTCATTTCCAGAATCTTCGAGCTGTTCAGGCGCAGTTCGTGGTCGAGCACCGACCCGCTGCCTTCGCCCGCGAGGTTGAAATAGACATGGTTGGTGAGGTTCACCACGGTCGTCTTGTCGGTCCGTGCGAGGTAGGTGATCTCCAGCGCGTTGTCGTCGTCGAAATCGAATACGGCCTCGACGCACAGCTCGCCGGGATAGCCCTGGTCGCCGTCCTCCGAGACGAGCGACATCACCACGCGGTTGGTCTCCACGCGGCTCTCCCAGATGCGGTTGGCGAAGTTCTTCGTTCCGCCGTGCAGGTGGTTCACGCCGTTGTTGACCTCCAGCCGGTACTCCTTGCCCTCGACGGTCATCTGCCCGAAGGCGATGCGGTTGGCGCAGCGTCCCACGCTCTTTCCCGAGGCGGCTCCGTCGAAGAAGTAGCCTTCGGGGTGTTTGTATCCCAGCACCACGTCGGCCATGCGGCCCTCGCGGTCGGGCATCTTCACCGAGACGATCGCCGCGCCGTAGTTCGTGAGCTGCACTTCGGCTCCCGAGTCGTTGCGCAGCGTGTAGCGAATGATTGCCTCGCCCTCCGGGGTCATGCCCCAGACGTGTTGTTCGATTTGTACCATAGTTTAATATAAGTTCGACGGGGTTAGGTTGTTTTTAGATCGGAGCGATTTTGTCTATGAACCCCCATCGAACTTATATTACGGCGTTTTTAACGCCGGGGCTCATGTTGAAAATCCCTCTGAATCTCCCTTTGAAAAGGGCGACTTTACTCTATTGCGGGTTTTAGATTGGTCAGCAGATTGTCGATACGCTTCAGACACTCCTCTTTGCCGATGAACGACGTTACGTCGTACATGCCCGGGCCTTTTCCGGCGCCCACGAGGGCCAGCCGCAGGGTGTTCATCACCTGGCCCATGCCGTAGCCCTTCTCCTCGATCCAGGCGTGGACGATGCGTTCGGTGTTCTCCAGCGAGAAGTCGTCGATTCCCGCCAGCACGTCGCGCAACTCCCGCAGAATGGCGGGATTCTGCCCCTTCCAGTACTTGCGCACCTGCTTTTCCTCATACTCCCGGGGAGCCTCGAAGAAGAACGACGTGAGGTCCCACAGATCGGTCGTGAACGTCGCGCGCTCCTTCATAATGCCCGCGGCTTTGCCGGCCACGGCGTCCGAAACCTCGATGCCGTGGCTGCGCAGGACGGGCTGGTAGAGGGCCGCCAGTTCGGCGTCGGTCTTGTGGTGCATGTACTGGGCGTTGAACCACCGGGCCTTGTCGGGCTGGAATCGGGCGCCCGATTTCGAGACGCGGTCGAGCGAGAAGCTGTCGATCAGCTCCTGCATCGAGAAGATCTCCTGCTCCGTGCCGGGGTTCCAGCCCAGCAGCGCCAGCATGTTGATGAACGCCTCGGGGAAATAGCCGTCCTCGCGGTAGCCGTGGGCGGTCTCACCCGTCGGAGAGGTCCAGAAGAGCGGAAATACCGGGAATCCCATCTTGTCGCCGTCGCGCTTCGAGAGCTTGCCGCCGCCCGTGGGTTTGAGCAGCAGGGGCAGGTGGGCGAACCGGGGCTGCACGTCCGTCCACCCGAAGGCTTTGTACAGGAGGTAGTGCAGCGGCAGCGACGGCAGCCACTCTTCGCCGCGGATGACGTGCGACACCTCCATCAGCCGGTCGTCGACGATGTTTGCCAGGTGGTAGGTGGGCAGCGCGTCGGCCGATTTGTAGAGCACCTTGTCGTCCAGCGTCGAGGTGTTGACCTCCACGTGTCCGCGGATCAGGTCGTCCATCGCGACCGTTTCGTTTTCGGGCATCCGGAAGCGGATCACCCACTGGTCGCCGCGGTCGAGGCGCGCCTTCACCTCCTCGGCGGGCAGCGCCAGCGACGTGGCCAGCTTTTCGCGCACCGCATAATTATAGGCGAACGCCTCGCCGCGCGCCTCGGCCTCCCTGCGCAGGGCGTCCAATTCCTCGGCCGTGTCGAAGGCGTAGTAGGCCCAGCCCGCCTCGACGAGTTGCAGGGCGTATTTGAGGTAGATTTCGCGCCGCTCGCTCTGGCGGTAGGGGGCGTGAGGCCCTCCGACGCCCACGCCTTCGTCGATCTCGATGCCGCACCATTTGAGCGATTCCAGAATGTAATCCTCCGCTCCGGGGACGAACCGCTGCGAATCGGTGTCCTCGATGCGCAGGATCATCGTTCCCTTGTGCCGGCGGGCGAACAGGTAGTTGTACAGTGCCGTACGGACGCCGCCGATGTGCAGCGGCCCGGTGGGGCTGGGCGCGAAGCGCACCCGAACTGGTCTTTCCATAGCTGTATTCTTTAATTTTTTTACGATCCCGGTTTGCGGCGTCAGACGTTGAACAGGAAGTGCATGATGTCGCCGTCCTCGACGACATACTCCTTGCCTTCGATCGACAGTTTGCCCGCATCGCGGCACGCCTTCTCCGAACCCAGGGCGGTGTAGTCGTCGTACTTGATGACCTCGGCGCGGATGAACCCCTTTTCGAAATCGGTGTGGATGATGCCGGCCGTCTGCGGGGCTTTCATGCCGCGCAGGTAGGTCCAGGCGCGGGTCTCGTCGGCCCCGGTGGTGAAGAACGTTTCGAGGTTGAGCAATTTGTAGGCCGATTTGATCAGGCGCGCCACGCCCGACTCCTCCAGCCCCAGGTCTTCGAGGAACATCTGCCGCTCGTCGAAGTCTTCCAGTTCGGCGATGTCGGCCTCCGTGGCGGCGGCGATGACGAGCATTTCGGCCCGCTCGCCGGCGATGGCCTCCCGGACGGCCTCGGTGTAGGCGTTGCCCGTCGCGGCGCTCTTTTCGTCGACGTTGCAGACGTACAACACGGGCTTGTCGGTCAGCAGGTTGAGGTCGGCGACCAGTTTGCGGTCCTCCTTGTCGAGTTCCACGGTGCGGGCCGAAAGCCCCTGTTCCAGCACCGCCTTGTACTGCAAGAGCAGCTCCACGGCGCGCTTGGCCTGCTTGTCGCCGCCCGAGGTGGCCTGCTTCTGGGTCTTGGAGAGCCGGTTCTCGACGGTTTCGAGATCCTTCAGCTGCAATTCGGTGTCGATGATGCCCTTGTCGCGCACGGGGTCTATCGAGCCGTCGACGTGGGTGATGTTGCCGTTGTCGAAGCACCGCAGGACGTGGATGATCGCATTCGTGTTGCGGATGTTGCCCAGAAATTTGTTGCCCAGACCTTCGCCCTTCGAGGCGCCCTTCACGAGGCCCGCGATGTCGACGATTTCGATCGTCGTCGGGACCACGCGCTTGGGGTTGTCGATCTCCGCGAGGCGGATCAGCCGCCGGTCGGGGACCGTGATCACGCCCACATTGGGCTCGATGGTGCAGAAAGGAAAGTTTGCCGCCTGTGCCTTTGCATTGGACAGACAGTTGAAAAGGGTCGATTTACCCACGTTCGGCAAGCCGACGATGCCGCATTGTAACGCCATTTATTCGTTTCGTTTATGTTGCTGTCAGACAAATTGCGCTTATCGTGAAACAAGCCCACAAAGATACGAATTTCTTTTCAATAATCGGAGACACTCGCGGGTAAAAGCGGAAAGGGGGGATGGTTTCCGGCTCTGGGCGCGGAAAAAAGCGCTTCTGTCCGTTCCGTTTATCCCTTGGCAAATAAAACCTCTTCGCCAACTGGCGAAGAGGTTTTATTTGCCGGCAGCAAGGCTGGCTATTCGGCCAGCGACCATTCGATCACGACCGGGAAGTGGTCCGAGGGGTATTTCCGGTTGTAACTGTTGTTGACGATGCGCCACGAAACGACCTTCGTGTCCTTCGGCGTGACGAAGACGTGGTCGATGCGCGACGCAGCGGCGGGAGGCGTCGAGATGTATTTGTAGCCGTTGTAGGTGGGCCAGTCTCCGTTGGTCTTGGACGGACAGCGGACGTAGCTGTCGGCAAGGATGCCTGATCCGGCGATCGTTTTGTAGGCTTCGGTGTTTTGGTTCGAATTGAAGTCACCCGTGCAAAAGGCCGGTTTGCCGCCTGCGATCTCCCGGACCTTGGCCACCAGCAGTTTGGCGCTCTCGGCGCGGGCCGTGGTCCCTATGTGGTCGAAGTGCGAATTGAAATGGTAGAATTCCCGTCCGTTCGCGCGGATGCGGAAATGCACCCAGTTGCACATGCGGGGCGAATAGGAGTCCCAGCCTTTGGACCCGGGGGCGGAAGGCGTTTCGGAGTACCAGAACGATCCCATATCCAATACTTCGAATTTGTCCTTGCGGTAGAAAACGGGGTTGTAGTGGCGTCGTTGGGCCGTTTTGTCACCGATGACGTTTTCTCCGACCCAGGTGTATCCGTCGAGGAACGGCTCGATGTCCTTGATCTGGGTCAGATAAGGCTCCTGCGCTCCGAAGATGTCGAACTTCTCGCTCTGGAGTAGTTGGCGAAGCAAATCCCGGCGGGTCGTCCATTTGTTGTCTTGATCGGAAGAGTTGTCGTACTGGATGTTGTAGGTGGCGACGCGAATCGGATCGAGCCACTCTTTTCCAGGTGCAGGGGCGGGTGCGGGATCGTCGTTTCCCGAACTGCACAGCGAGAAGAGCGGCAGGCAGAGCAGGAACAGACTGAAATACGGTTTTCGTATCATTTTTCCGAAAGAGATTGGTTTCGAATTTAAGACGAACTGTTTCCGGTTTTGTCCCCCGGGGAGCGAAAATTTGCTATTTCGCATTTTTTATTCGATTTTTACCGCTTGCAGGGGGACAAACCGGACGGTTTTCCGTTATATCGAATGACCGACCAAACCAATGAACCGAATGTTTCGGCAACGCAAGTACGACACCCGACGAATCGACCGGCAGTATGCCGAAGAGACCGACGTATATGTTATGTTGTATAACAGTTACGCCGATGCGCTCTATGCCTACGGCATGGGGTTCGGTTTCGACAACGAAACGGTCAAGGATGTCATCCACGACATATTCCTCGACATTATGACCCGCCAGGTCGACCTGGGCCGCATCGTCAACATCAAGGCCTACCTTTTCCGGATCGTTCACAACCGCCTGGTCGACCTGCACCGTTCGCGGGTGGACAAATGCGACCTTTCGGACCGGGAGCCGGGATTGCGGGTGTCGCTGACCTCGCTCGACGCGATGATCGAATCGGAGCACGTGCTGCGCATCCGCCAAACGATCGAGTCGCTGCTCAACCAGCTCTCGCCCAAGCAGCGCGAGGCGCTGCTGCTGCGCTTCGTCTACGAGATGGAGTATGACGACATCGCCGTCATACTCGACGCCACGCCCCACGCCGTCCGCAAGTTCGTGTCGAAGGGGCTGGGCAAACTTCGGAAGGGCAGGGAGTGCGGCAAGACGATGAAAATAGCCACTTGACACGGCGGACGCTGTTTTTTGCGGTTCGAGGGGGACAAAACGGCGGATTCGCCGTCATAGGGGAGAGCGCGGCGCCGCAGCCGCAGCATGCAGTTTGAAGATTACGTTGGAATCAATGATAAAACCGGACGATATTAAGAAGCACACGGCGGAGTTCTTCACCTCCGACCCGGACTTCGTTTTGTGGTGTCTCGATCCCGAGCGGGCGCAGGACGGCTATTGGTGCGGTTACACCGAACGCCATCCGCAGGACCTGGTCGAATTCGAGCGCGCCGTGAGCCTGGTGCGCCGTGTGGGCAAGACCCATCCCGCGCTGCCGTCCGTGGAGAAACAGTTGCTGCTCGACCGCATCCTGACCGACCATTACGCCCGGCGCCGTTTTGCAGCCCCTCCCCGCCGCCGCAACCGGACGGCGCTCTTCGCCGCCGCTTCCCTGCTGGTCGCCGGCGTCGTGGCGGCCCTGTTCTGGAGTGCGGATTTCACGGGTTCCGGGCTGCCTTCGGCCGAGGCCTATGAGAACATCACGCTCGTGACCCGCGAAGGCAGCCGCGAGGTGTACGACGACATCGCCCGTATCAGCCTTACGCCCAAGGGCGAAATCCTGATCGACGGCAAGGAGAACGAAGGGGCGGAGACCGATCGCAGGACGCCCCGGCAGGAGGTGCGCGTGCATACGAGCGAACTGGTGGTCCCCAAGGGCAAGCGCGCACATCTGCAACTCTCCGACGGGACGCGGGTGTGGATCAATTCGGCGTCGGTGCTCCGTTTCCCGTCGGCGTTCGGTGACACGCGCGACGTCTTCGTCGAGGGCGAAGCCTATTTCGAGGTGGCGAAGGATGCGAACCGTCCCTTCATCGTGCACACCGACCATTTTGCGACCCGCGTGCTGGGCACGTCGTTCGACGTGACGACCGCGCCCCGGGCCGACGGTTCGTCGGCCGTGGTGCTGGTCGAAGGCTCCGTGGCCATCGACGTGGCCAACGGCGAATCGGTGACGCTGAATCCTTCGGAACGCTTCTCGATGAAGGACGGCAGCTATTCGGTCTACGAGGTCGATCCCTATAAATACATCAGTTGGAAGGACGGACTGTTGTTCTTCACCTCGAACACGCTGTTCGAAGTCCTGCAAAAGGTGGCTGCGTTCTACAAGATCGAAATAACCTGCTTCGGGGAGATCGGGAGCCGGAAGTGTACCGGCAAGCTGATCCTGTTCGACGACCTGGACGGCACGCTCGACGTGCTCTCCGACATTTTCCGGATCGCCTACGTCCGGGGGCCCGACGGCTCGGTGGCGGTGAGGCCTGCCCCCGACGATTGCGCCGACGCCGTATATCGCTGACAACCAATTCCAGTCTTAAATACTAACCTTAATACTGTTACTTATGAAGAAACTTTTCTTTGTGAGGAGTGGCTCGACATGCCGTATGCTGCGGATTCTTGCGGCGGTGATGCTGTTGCTTCCGGTGAATCTCCAGCCCGTCCGGGCCTCCCGGCAGGACGCCGGGGCCAAATCGTCGCTGACCGTGAAGATGAAGGACGCAACGCTGTCGAGCGTCTTTGCCGAGGTCGAGCGGACCAGCCGCTACGCCTTCATTTACACCGACGACGTGCGGCCGCTGCTCGACCGCCGGGTTTCGGTTTCGGTCAGGTCTGCGACCATCGACGAACTGCTGTCCGCGGTCCTCAAGGGAACGGAGCTGACCGGACGGGTGCGCGAAAGCCAGGTGATCATCTCGAAAGCGCCCGCCCGGAAAAACGCCGCCGTCACCCCCCCCCCTCCCGGCTGCGAATTCCGGTAGGGAAATCGTCTTGCAGGGGACGGTGATCTCTTCGGCCGACAACAAGCCCATCGTCGGTGTTTCGGTCTATGTCGAGGGGACGACCGTCGGCGCCACCTCGGACATCAACGGCAACTACACCCTCAAGGTGCCGGCGGGAACGAAACACGTCACCTTCGCTTTTCTGGGCTACGACACCAAGAAGATCGCCGTCGCCGATGTCGAACTGTTCAAGCTCGTGACGCTGATCGAGGCGTCGAACGTCATGGACGACGTGGTGGTCGTGGCCTTCGGCACGCAGAAGAAGGAGAGTTTGGTGGGAGCCGTGCAGGTCGTGCGTCCCAGTACGCTCAAGGTGACGTCGAGCAACCTCTCGACCTCGTTCGCGGGCAAGATCGCCGGCGTCATCTCGACCCAGTCGTCGGGCGAACCCGGCGCCGACGGTGCGAATTTCTGGATTCGCGGCATCTCGACCTTCGGGGCCAACAAATCGCCGCTGCTGATTCTCGACGGCGTGGAGATCGTCTCGGAGATGCTCAACAACATTCCGCCCGAGGCGATCGAGTCGTTTTCGATCCTGCGCGACGCCACGGCCACGGCGCTCTACGGTTCGCGCGGCGCCAACGGCGTAATGATCATTACCACCAAAAACGGCCGCCAGTCGGAGAAGATGGCGATCAACGTTCGTCTCGAGTCGGGCATTTCGATGCCGACGCGCGTGCAGGACATCGCCGACGGCGTGACTTACATGGAGAACTACAACGAGGCGCTGCGCACCCGCACCCCGGCGGGCGAAACTTATGTGCAGCACTTTTCGGACGAGAAGATCACGGGCACGCGCAACCGGCTCAATCCCTACGTCTATCCCGACAATGACTGGTATTCGATGCTTTTCAAGGATTTTACGGTCAATGAGAACATGAATCTCAATGTGCGGGGCGGCGGCAAGGTGGTCGACTATTTCCTCAATGCTTCGATCTTCAACGAAAACGGTATCCTGAAGAAGCCCGCGGAGTCGAAATTCAACACCAACATCAATTCGCAGAAATACCTTTTCCAGGCCAACGTCGGCGCGCAGCTCACCCGAACGACCCGCGTGAGTCTGAAGATGAACACGCAACTGCTTTTCTGGCACCGTCCCGTCGAAGAGGTGAAAGACCTGTTCTACTATACGATGCGCGCCAATCCGGTCGCTTTCCCGGCCATCTATCCCAAAGGCTCCGTGGAGGATCTCGACGACCCGATTTTCGGAAATGCCCCTTCGTGGGACGGTGGTTCTACGGACATCAATCCTTATGCCCTGTTGAGCCGCGGATACGGACAGCGCCATACGCAGTACATCACCACGACCTTCTCGGTGGACCAGGACCTCGATTTCGTCACCAAGGGACTGAAGGTTCGGGGCATGGTCTCGTTCTACAACAAGACCTATGCGGCGACTTACCGTTCTTTTTCTCCCTATTATTACGAAATGACCGACTATACCGACAACGGCGACGGGACTTTCGACTACAACCTGCAAAGCATCGGCACGCCCGGATCGTCCTATCTGGGAACCTCCACGGGGCGGAACGGTTACCGTGAGATCTCGTTGCAGGGGCAGATCGAATATTCGCGCACGTTCGGCAAACACGACGTCAACGCCCTGTTCGTCTACCACCAGAAGGAGAAGGTCGACAATCAGCCCGCCAATGATGAGTACAAGGTGCTTCCTTACCGCGAGCAGGGTCTCGCCGGACGTTTTACCTATGGGTACGACAGTCGCTACCTGATGGAGTTCAACTTCGGCTACAACGGCTCGGAGAACTTCATATCGGGTCGTCGTTTCGGGTTTTTCCCCTCGATCGCCGGAGCGTGGGTCGTGTCGGGCGAACCGTTCTGGGAAGGTATCCGCAGCAAGGTGAACCTGCTGAAAATCCGTGCTTCGTACGGTCTTTCGGGCAACGACTATCTGGCCGACAGCAGCAACAACATCGTCCGTTTCCCCTATCTCACGACGGTCAACATGAACAAGGCGCTCTACGTGTGGTTTTCGCCCAACTTCGTCAAGCAGACCGGACACGAGATCAAGACCGTGGGCAATCCCCTGGCCACGTGGGAGGAGAGCACCAAACTTAACGTAGGACTTGAACTGGGACTGTTCGACGCCCTGACGCTGAACGTCGACGTTTACAAGGAAAATCGTACCGGCATCTTCATGCAGCGGCGTTCGCTGCCCTCGACGATGGGCCTTTCGGGCGTCACGCCCTACGGCAATCTGGGTGGAGAACCGAGGCGTCGATGTTTCGCTCGAATACAACAAGGCGTTCAACAAGGACCTGCTGGTCTCCGTGCGCGGAACGTTCACCTATGCGCACAACGAGGTGAAGGCCCGCGACGAGGCGAAATACCTGCCCAACAAATACAACTCCGTGCTGGGCAAACCCGTCAATTCGGTTTACGGACTGGTCGCCGACGGCCTTTTCGCCTCGCAGGAGGAGATCGACAACTCGCCCCGGCAGACCTTCATGCCCGATTATCTGCCTGGCGACATCAAATACCGCGACCTGAACGGCGACGGCGTGATCGACGCCAACGACCGCACGTCGCTGGGTTATCCCACCGTGCCCGAGATCTTGTACGGCTTCGGCGCCTCGGTCAACTACAAACGCTGGGACTTCTCGTTCTTCTTCCAGGGCACGGCGCGCGTCTCGCTGCGCATGTACGACATGCACCCGTTCCGCGACAATCAGTATTCGGGCTTCAACATGACGCAGTACGTTGCCGACGACCACTGGTCGGAAGCCGATCCCAATCCCAATGCCGCCTATCCGCGCCTGGATTACCGCTACAACGCCAACAACACGCAGACCTCGTCGTTCTGGATCAAGAACGGCAGCTACCTGCGCCTGAAGAGCGTCGAACTGGGTTTCACGTACAAAAGCCTGCGCGCCTATCTGGCCGGCACGAATCTGTTCATCATTTCGCCCTTCAAATACTGGGACCCCGAAATGGGAAGCGGCAACGGCTTGAAATACCCGTTGCAGCGCGTGGTGAAACTCGGCCTTCAGTATAACTTCTAAAATTCGAGCGACATGAAAAAAATCATATCCATTTTGCTGTTTGCGTGCGCCGGAGCGCTTGCCGCGTGCGATTTCCTCGACGTGGTTCCCGAGGGGCAGGCGACGCAGGAGGACATCTTCAAAACCTCCAAGGAGGCCCGCAAGTACCTCAATACGCTCTACACCTACGCCCCCAACATCGCGGCCTACCGCTACATGCCCGACTTCTGCGCCGGCGACGACATTATCACCGCCACCAACGGCCAGACCCGTTATTTCCCCTACAAGAGCATGCTCTACAACGAGGAGAACGCCAGCCAGACCTACTACGGTCTGTGGGACGCGACGACCTCTTCCCCGTCCGGGCGCACGAACTACGACATGTACAAGGGCATCCGCTACTGTTACATTATGATCGACAATATCGACGCAGTCCCGGGCATCTCGCCGTCCGTGGCCGACGAGTTCAAGGGCGAAGCCTATTTTCTGATCGCCTATTACCACTGGGTGCTGCTGACTCACTACGGCCCGGTCATCCTCGTCAGGGGGCAGCTGGACATGGGGCTTCCCGAGGAGCAGGTCTATGTGGCCCGCAGTCCGTTCGACGAATGCGTGACGTTCATCGCCGAGACCTACGACCGCGCGGCCGATTTGCTGCACGGGTATCCGACGCGTCCCGATGCCGACCTGGGGCGCGCCACCTCGGTGGCGGCCAAGGCGATGAAGGCCCGGCTGCTGCTCTATGCCGCCAGTCCGCTCTGCAACGGCAACACGGAGTTCTACGCGCGTTTCCGCAACAACGACGGCACGCCGCTGATGAGCCAGACCTACAATCCCGAAAAGTGGAAGTGGGCGCTCGACGCCTGCCAGGAAGCGATCACGCTGGCCGAGGACAACGGGCACAGGCTCTACGAAAGCCCGAACGCGACTGCGGCTGCAACCGCTGCCGAGCGCGGCGAGATCAACTACCACGACTGCTTCGTCGAACCGCTCTGGAACACGACCGAGTACCTTTGGGCAATGGGCGACCAGACCGGCATCGGGCACTTGCAGCGTTACGGAGGCGCGCGCCTGAAGCTGCCGTACAGTACCGACGGCTTCTGCATCAACATCGTTCCGACGTTCGAGTGCGTGGAGATGTACTACACGCACAACGGCCTGCCGTGGGACCGAGACCCCGAGACCATGCATATCGACCCCTATGCCTATAATGCCGAAAAGGAGACTGCCAACCTCCATGTCTACAAGGAGCCGCGCTTCTATGCGTCGGTGGGCTACGACCGCGGCAAGTACGCCATCAACGGCGAGGAGTTCATTCTCAAATGCCGCGCCGGCGAGATGCAGGGCAGCGTGCTCGACGCCTCGAAGGAGTACCAGAGCTGTACGGGCTACATTCTCAAGAAGTGGATTCACCGCCAGTCGGCCTTCAACTACGACACCAAGTCGTGGACCTACCGCAAGTACGCCTATCCTTACATCCGCCTTGCGGAACTCTACCTGAGCTATGCCGAGGCCGATTTCGAATACAACGGGTCGTTGAGCGACGCGAGCCTCAATTATCTGAATCTGGTCCGCCGCCGCTCGGGGCTGCCCGATTTCAAGGATTCGTGGGCCTTGGCCGGGGGCATTCCCACCGGCGACGAACTGCGCAAGGTGCTGCACCGGGAGCGTTCGATCGAACTGCTGATGGAGGGCATGCGCTACCACGACCTGCGCCGTTGGAAAGAGGCGGGCGAAGCGATGTCCCGGCGTCCCAAGGCGTGGAACCTCGACGGCAGGACGGCGGCCGATTTCTACCGGGTCTCCACGATGAAGGAGAGCGGCGTCCGCACGTTCGAATCCCCCAAGACCTACTGGATGGCCATTCCGTTGAGCGAAATCAATATCAACTACAACCTCGTGCAGAATCCCGGTTACTAACCTTAATAATCCGATTGCGATGAAGAATCTTGCGATATGCCTCCTGCTTCTGCTGGGAGCCGTAGGGTGCGGCGACGATTACGTCGTCTACGAGACGGTGGACACTATGGTCTGCATCCCGAAGAACGATTTCCAGGTCCTCGAATACGATGCCGCTTCGGGCCAGGCGTGCGTTTACGATCTCTATCTTTACAAGGGCGGTTACAATGACGACGGAATCACCGTGAAACTGGTGGTCGACCCCTCCGTGCTCGATGTCTATAACGTGGAAAACAGACTCGAACTGAAGGTGATGCCCGACAGGTATTTCGCCTTCGACCCCGAAGTGCGCTTGTCGGGGGACAGGGTCATGGACCGCGCCGAAATCCGCTTCGATGCCGCTTCGATGCTTGCCGACGGCATTGATTCCTCCTATGTGCTGCCGCTTTCCGTCAGGGCCGATGATCAGGGCAAGGTGCGTCCCGAAAAGAACAGCGTAATCATCCGGGTCGTGATGAAATAACCGTGATGCGGAGGAGGTCCGGCCTCCTCCGCATCCTCAATGCAAAAAAATATGTCAAAATTCTACATGCGGCTTCTGTCGGTGTGCCTCGCCGCCCTTGTCCTGGCGGCCTGCTCCTCCTCGGAGGGCGGCGGTGACGACGGCCCGACCGTCGGACAGATTCCCGATAAGGCCGGAATGACGGTGAAGGGAATCGTGAAGGACAGCGCCGGCAATGGCATTGCCGGGGTGGTGGTGAGCGACGGCCTGGAGGTGACGGCGACCGACGAACGGGGGATTTACTATCTGGCCTCCGACCTCGCGCGGCGCAATTTCGTCTTTGTCTCCGTGCCTGCCGACTGCGAGATTCCCGCCACGCAGGGCTGTCCGCGGTTCTACCGCAAAATCGACCGCAAACAGGCCGTCAACCGGGCCGATTTTACGCTGACACGACGCAAGACTCCGTCCGACCGCCATTCGCTGATCGTTATGGCCGACATTCAGCTGGCTGCCGATAACACGTCGGTGGATTCCTATCTCGGTCATGTCGTTCCCGATGTGCTGAAAACCGTGCAGGGACTTCCGACGGAGGTTTACGGAGTCAGCCTGGGCGACCTGGTCTGGAACGATATGTCGCTTTTCCCGAAGTACCGTCAGGGGCTGGAGACGCTTGGCTTCACGACCTTCAGCCTGCCGGGCAACCACGATCACGATCCGGCCGAGTTGACCGATTCGCTCGCCTTGCAGAGCTACGAACGCTATTTCGGTCCGGCGAACTACTCGGTGAACATCGGGAAAATCCATTATCTGTTCCTCGACAACATCCTTTTCGACCATGCGCCGACCGCCGAAGAGGAGTATATGATCGGTCTTACGGACGAAATTTGCCGTTGGATCGAAGCCGATTTGCGCTACGTTCCGGCGGGCAGCACGCTCGTCGTCTCGTCCCATTGCCCGATTCTCTATCACACGAAGAACACCGCAGCGCGCAACCACCGCAATTTCCAGCGTTTCCTCGATGCGATAAGCCCCTATAAGGTCCATGCCTTCGGGGGACACAAGCACTACCATGACATTTACCGTTACGACGACGGACGCAAGGTCATGCACTGCATCGCCCGCACGCCGGGCGACCTGTTCATCAACGGCGACGTCAACTGCGACGGCACGCCGCGCGGCTATGCCGTGGTCGAGGTCGATGGCGAACGGCTCTCGTGGTATTACAAGCCGGCGGGCGGGAAGCGCGATATGCAGATGCGCCTCTATGCACCCGGACGCACCAATTCGGCCTGTGTCTATGCCAATGTCTGGGGTTATGACACGGCCTGGAGCGCCGTGGAGTGGATTCCCGCTTCGGGCGGGCAGGCGGAGGCGATGGAGCGGACGCAGCGCACCGATCCCTATTACGAGGAGGTGCTGGCGACGGGTGTGCGCGGAGGGACGCCGACCAATACGTGGCATATGTTCCGGGTCGATCCGGGCAGCGAGCGGGGCGGCATGGTGCGGGTCACCGACAGTTTCGGGCATACCTACGAATCGTCCGCGTCCTGGTAAATACGACATTCGAACAAAACCTTAAATACAACTTCAACGATGAAGAGACTTTTTCTTTTTCTGACCGTCGCGGCAGCCGTTTGCTGTGCGGCGTGCAGCGACGATCCCGAGGTCGCCGAATCCAACCTTTCACTGCTCGAGGATAACGTGACGTTCGATATGTTCGGAGGGCGCAGCGTCCTTGAAATCACGGCCGATTCGCCGTGGACGGTCTCCTGCGACGACGATTGGTGCCGCACCAACGTCGCCGAAGGTTCGCACACGAAGAAGATCGTTCTGACGGTCGACCAGAGTTTCCTGCCCGAGGAGCGCACGACCGCGGTGCGTTTTTACGCCGCGGGCGAAGAGAAGCACACCGTGACCGTGACGCAGGAGAAGTTCGAGCCGATCCTCGTGCTGGCGGAGAACGGCGCCGATATAACCGTCTACGGCGCCGGGAGCGAACCGGCCCTGAACCTGCGTGCATCCGTGGCATGGAAAATCGAGGGCGCGACCGACTGGTGCGCCGTGTCGCAGTCCGAAGGGACGAAAAGTTCGGTCGTGAAACTGTTGCTGACCGACGACGGCGAGGGCGTGCGTCCGCGCAGCGCGACGCTGACCGTCTCCTCCGAGATGGAGGGCGTCGAACCGCAGCAGGTGACCGTCGTGCAGCGGTCGACCGGAGCGAATACGGTCGTGGTCCGGGCGGGTGAAACCCGTGCGTTTCCGGCGCGGCGCACCGACGGCGCGTATGTGAAGGGCGTTGCGGCGGACTGGGTCTGGACCACCGACGCAGAGTTGCTTTCGGGGCTTGACTACGACGCTTCCCGGAATGAAATCACCTGCACTGCGGCCAAGTCGAAGCAGGGCAGCGGGCTGGTCGCGCTGTTCGACGCCGGAGGCGCGGTTGTCTGGTCGTGGCTGGTCTGGGTCGTGGACAAGATGCCTTCGGACGTGACCGTCGGCGGTATCGCCTGGCAGGACCGCAATGTCGGGGCCGAATACCATTCGACCGATCCGAAGGCCTGTGTGCAGGATTTCCGCTCCTACGGACTGTTCTATCAGTGGGGCCGCAAGGAGCCGTTCATCGGCGCGAAGATCCTCTCGAAGAACAAATATTACGAGGGGCATGCGGAGTATCCCGATGCTTTCGGCGCGATGACGCGCGAGGTGGTTTTCAACGCTTCCCGCACCGCCGGCTGGCAGGTCAGCGGCGAGGAGATGACCGCCGCAACGGCAAACGGCAATCCGACGACGTTCTATACCCGGTCGTCCGCAGCGATGTCCGAAGGCTGGACCGAGGGCGGCAAGGGGCTGAACGATCCCTGCCCGGTGGGATACCGGGTGCCGACGGCGGCCGAATGGCAGTCGCTGCTTGCCTACGTGGACGGCAACGCCGCCAAGAACCAGGACTCGGGCGACACGTACAGCCGCTGGTATGTGCTCAATTCGGGCGGAACCCTCATCGGCCCGTCGACGATGTTCCGCAAGGGCGATAACGGCCGCATCCACTATCCGGGGCGTTCGGCAGCCTATTGTTCGTCGACGCTCGCCGGCGGCAAGCCGCTCCCGATGTACGACTGGAAGGCGGGCGACGCCACGGGCGAGGGAACCTATTACGAACGGAAGATGACCACAGCCTACGGCATGCGCTGCGTGAAGGAGTGACGCCGCTGCGATCGCGGGGGCTTCGGGCGGGAGTGAGTTTATTCCGTCCGAAGCCCTTTTTTTGCGGTATTTTCATTACCTTCGCATGTCTTTTCAAACTTTTACCGATGAAAAATAGCATCTTTACCGTATTGGCGGCCCTCGTGCTGTATCCCGCCGGGGCGCAGCCCGTCACCCCGCAGGACCGGCGGCGCGCCGCGGAACTGGTCGAACGCATGACGCTCGACGAAAAGATCGGCCAGCTGGTCCAGCAGCGCGGAGGCGGCGCCGTCACGGGACCCGACAAGACGGAACTTTCCGTCGAACGGCTGGTCCGCGAAGGGCGCTGCGGCAGCGTATTCAACATCAAGTCCTTCGAGGAGACCGAGCGGTTGCAGCGGATCGCCGTCGAGGAGAGCCGGCTGGGCATCCCGCTGCTGATCGGCGCCGACGTGATCCACGGTTTCCGGACGATCTTCCCGATCAACCTCGCCGTCGCCGCCTCGTGGGACCCTGCCGCCGCGGAGTCGCTGGCCCGCGTTTCGGCCCGCGAAGCCTCGGCCATGGGCATCCATTGGACCTTTTCGCCGATGTGCGACGTTTCGCGCGACCCCCGGTGGGGTCGTGTCTCCGAGGGCGCGGGCGAAGATCCCTATCTGGGCGCGCGTGTCGCCGAAGCGATGGTGCGGGGCTATCAGGGCGACTTGTCCGACCCTTCGTCGGTTCTTGCCTGCGTGAAGCATTTCGCCGCCTACGGCGCTCCGCAGGCCGGGCGCGAATACCATGCGGTCGATATGTCCGAGCGGGTTTTCCGCGACAGCTACCTGCCGCCTTACCGGGCGGCGCTCGATGCCGGGGCCGCGACGGTGATGACCTCGTTCAACGACCTCGACGGCGTTCCGGCCACGGCTAACCGCTGGCTGATGCGCGACCTGCTGCGCGACGAACTGGGCTTCGGCGGATTCGTGGTGACCGACTACGGCACGATCGGCGAACTGAAAGCTCACGGCGTGGCGGGCGACGATGCGCAGGCTGCCGAACTGGCCCTGCGCGCCGGGGTCAACATGGACATGATGAGCGCCGCCTACCTGTTCCATGCCGCCGAACTGGTGCGGGAGGGGCGTATCCCGGAGTCGCTGATCGACAGCCTTTGCCGCGAGGTGCTGGCCGTGAAGTTCCGCCTGGGGCTGTTCGACGATCCTTTCCGCTACCAGGCGAAGGAGCGCGAGAAGTGCTATTACGCCCTGGAACATCTCGATGCCGCGCGCCGCGTGGCCCGCAGTTCGATGGTGCTGCTGGAGAACCGCGGCGGCGTGCTGCCCCTGAAAAAGGGGAGCCGGATCGCGCTGGTGGGACCTTTCGCCGATTCCCGGTGGAACCTGATCGGCTCGTGGGTTCATTTCGCCGAGGCCGGTCGGACCTCGACCTTTCTCGACGGACTGCGGGCGCGTTTCGGAGCCGACCGTGTGACCTATGCCCGCGGATGCGACCCGCACAAGGCCCTCGAAGGCGGTATTTCGGAGGCGGTGGCCGCAGCCGCGAAGTCGGACGTGGTGCTGGTCGCGCTCGGATTGAAGGCGGGGGAGAGCGGCGAGGCGGCAAGCCTTGCGTCGCTTGCGCTGCCCGACGCGCAGCGTGACCTGCTGGAGAACTTGAAGCAAACCGGGAAACCGGTTGTCGTCCTGCTGGTTACGGGCCGTCCTATGGAGCTGGCCCGCGAAGCGGAACTTGCCGACGCCCTGCTGCTGACCTGGTATCCGGGCACGATGGCGGGCGAGGCGCTGGCCGATGTCGTGTCGGGCGATTACAACCCTTCGGGGCGTTTGCCGATGACCTTTCCCCGCACGGTGGGGCAGATTCCGATCCATTACGACATGAAGAGCACGGGACGTCCGGCCGACGAGTCGGGCAAGCCCAACAAATACACTTCGCGCTATCTCGACGTACCCAATTCGCCGCAGTATTGTTTCGGCTACGGGTTGAGCTACACGACGTTCGGTTATTCGGACCTGCGGGTGCTGACGCCCGAAACCGCCGTCGGCGGCGAGGTTCGCGTGTCGGTCCGCGTGACCAACACGGGCGGCCGCGACGGCGAGGAGGTCGTGCAGCTCTACGTGCGCGATCTGCTGTCCGGTGTGACGCGTCCGGTTCGTGAACTGAAAGGTTTCCGGAAGGTCATGCTTCGCGCCGGGGAGAGCCGCGAGGTGACCTTCACGCTGTCGCCCGACGACCTTTCGTTCTGGCGTCTCGACAAAAAGTGGGGCCAGGAGCCGGGCGACTACCATGTCTGGGTAGGGCACGACTCCGACTGCACGCTCGGCGGCAGTTTCCGGATCACCGAATGATTCGTCTCTCCGGCACGGCGGCCGACGCCGCGGGTGCGGGACAGCTGCAAGGGAGCAGCGGCTTCGGCCGCCGCTCCCTTTTCCGTGCCCGGCGGGACGGTCCGGATGTCCCGGAAAAACCCGTTCGGAGATGTTTCGGACAAAAGGTTCCGGGGAATGGCTGGGCTTTCGCAAATTTTTTCTACCTTTGGAGGTCAAAACAGTACGCAATGATGGATTTGAAGACGATACGTGCCGAACTGCGCAAGCTGACCGCGATTGTCGACGGCTGGGAGCCTTCCGGGGAGATTCCGGCCCTCGAACGCGACCTGGCGCTGGAAAAACTGCGGACGCTCTACGATGCGGTGCGCTTTACGGAGGTGGAATCCCTTCCGGAATTCCCGGTTGCGGAGACGGAGCCTGCGGCGGCTCCGGTGCCCATCGACCTCGGGGCGGTGCTTTCGCTCGACCCGACGGACGAAGCCGTGTTCGAACCCGGTCCCGATGCCGTTTCAGGACCCGCGTTCGATGCGGAGGCGGAACCCGCAGAGCCGTTTTCCGAACCCGATACGACGGTCGCGGCCGATTCTGCCGGGGCGTTTGCCGGGGGGAATCCCGATACGGAGACGCCCGGAATGGCGGAGCCTGCGGTGTCGGATTCCGAGCCGGAACTTGAGGGGGAATCCGGATTTGAGCCTGATCCCGAAGCGGCGTCCGAAGCCGCATTCGTCGCCGGAGAATCCGAACCGGCCGCCGAATCCGGACCGGTCGCAGCATCCGAATCCGAGGCCATGCCCGAACCGTCTGCGAAGCCGGTCGCTGCGCCTGAATCCGAGGCTGCGGCTGAACCGTCTGCGAAGCCGGTCGCTGCGCCTGGACCTGCCGCTGCGGCTGAACCGGTCGTCGTTCCGGAACCCGCTCCTGCGCCAGCTCCGGAACCCGCTCCTGCGGAGAAACCCCAATACATCGCGCCCACGCTGTTCGGGCTGGAGGAGGAGACCGTCCGCCACCGTCACAAACAGCGCGTCATCATGTCGCTCTACGATACGCCCGCGCCCGCCGAAAAGCCCGCCGAAAAGCCCGCAAGGCCCGAAACGGCGGAAAGACCGGCGGAGCGTCCCGAACCTGCTGCCCGTCCCGAACCCGCTGTCCGTCCCGAACCCGCTGTGACGCTCGAACCCGCTGCCCGTCACGAACCCGCTGCGACGCCCGGACCGACTGTCCGTCCCGGGTTTGCCGCGACTCCCGAACCGGCGGCTGCGCCTGCGTCCGCAGGCCCCGTGCCGCAGTCCGGAATGTCCGTGCCGCAGTCCGCGGCGGAACCCGTCACCGTTTCGGAAGCGCCTGCCGCCGCCGAGCCGGAGGAGGCCGAATCCGGAGCGAGGGAGGTTGCGGTCCCTGTCGGGGCCGTGCTGGGCGAGGTGATCAACCACGACGTGCAGACGCTGGCCGACACGATCGCTCCGCGGCGCGACATGGCTTCGGAACTGCGCCGCGGCGAACCGGTCGCCGACCTTCGCAACGCCATCGGCATCAACGACAAGTTCCTGCTGATCCGCGATCTGTTCGGCGGCGACGGCGAAGCCTATGAAGAGGCGATCGCGACGCTCAACGCCTTCGACGATTTCGACGAGTGCATGATCCACATTGCCGAGAACTACGCCTGGAATCCCAATTCGGACGGCGCGAAGTTTATGATGGAACTGCTCGAACGCAAATTTGCCTGACACGATGGCCAAACTCTATATCGTACCTACGCCGATCGGGAATCTGGACGACATCACGCTGCGCGCGGTGAACGTCCTGCGCGAGGTGGATTTCATCCTCGCCGAGGACACGCGCACGACGTCGTTCCTGCTGAAGCACCTCGGCATCGAGCAGAAACTCCGTTCGCACCACAAGTTCAACGAGCACGCCACGGTCGAAATGGTCGCCGGGGCGATCGCCGCGGGACGCAATGCCGCCCTGGTGTCGGACGCCGGGACGCCCGGCATTTCGGACCCCGGGTTCCTGTTGGTGCGCACGTGCGTCGAGGCGGGGATCGAGGTCGAGACGCTGCCCGGCGCCACGGCGCTGATTCCGGCGCTGGTGCAGAGCGGGTTTCCGTGCGACCGTTTCTGCTTCGAGGGCTTCCTGCCCCAGAAGAAGGGGCGGATGAAGCAGTTGCAGGCGCTTGCCGGCGAGGAGCGCACGATGATTTTCTACGAATCGCCCTACCGCGTGGTCCGGTGTCTCGAGCAGTTCGCCGAGGTTTTCGGTGAAGACCGCCGGGTTTCGGTGTCGCGCGAGATCACCAAGAAGTTCGAGCAGACCGTGCGCGGAACCGTCGCCGAGGTGCTCGGGCATTTCCGCACGACCGAACCCAAGGGCGAGTTCGTGATCGTCGTGGCCGGAAAACCCAAAGTCCGCCGCGTCCGGGAGGACGGGGAGGAGTAACTCAAATCGAAACGCAATTGATGGAAGAGAACCGTACAGACGATACACAAAAGGTAAAACGTTCGTTTTCGGCGTGGCTCGGGGAGCTGCGCGAATTTATGAAGGGCCGTTTCAGCCTCGACGAGGACAAGGCGCAGCGCGACGAGGTCGTGGCCTCCGTCTCGAAGGGCGTGGAGTTCCGCGGCGTCAACCTCTGGGTGCTGATCTTCGCCACGATGATCGCCTCGCTGGGCCTGAACGTCAATTCGGCCGCGGTGATCATCGGCGCGATGCTCATTTCGCCGATCATGGGCCCGATCATGGGTGTCGGCCTCGCGCTGGGCATCAACGATTTCGAACTGCTCAAGAAGTCGCTGCGCAACCTGGCGCTGATGTTCATCGTCGCCATCATCACCTCGACGGTCTATTTCTTCATCTCGCCGCTCTCGTCGAACAGCAGCGAGCTGCTGGCGCGCACCGTGCCTACGACCTACGACGTGCTGATCGCCCTGTTCGGCGGCCTGGCGGGCATCGTGGCGCAGACGCGGCAGGACCGCACGTCGACCGTCATTCCCGGCGTGGCCATCGCCACGGCCCTCATCCCGCCCCTCTGTACGGCGGGCTTCGGACTGGCCACGGGGCAGTTCCGCTTTTTCATCGGCGCTTTCTACCTCTTCTTCATCAACTCGGTGTTCATCGCGCTGGCGACCTATGCCATGGTGCGTTTTCTGCAATACGAGAAGAAGGTCTTCATCGACAAGGTCCGCGAGCGCACGGTCAAGCGGCTGATGATGGTCATCACGCTGGTGACCTTCATCCCGAGCGTCGTCATCGGGTTCCACATGGTCCGCGTCTCGTTGTTCGAGGCCGTGGCCGACAAATACGTGTCGCAGGTCTTCAACTTTCCGCATACCCGCGTGATCGAGTGCAACAAACACTACGCGCAGGGCAAGAACCCCTCGCAGATCGAGCTGCTGCTCGTGGGCGAGCCGCTGGGCGAGGAGGTGATCGAGAATGCCCGTACGCAAATGCGCAATTTCGGGCTGGAGGAGGCCGAACTGGTCGTCCGGCAGGCCAATACGGAGGACAAGGTCGACGTGGTTTCGCTCCAGAAGAGCTATCAGGAGCTGCTGGAGGAGAAGAACCGCCGGATCGGCGAGATGTCCTCGCAGCTGAAACGCTACCGGGTGACCAACGTCGAGGTGAACGACATCTCGCGCGAAGTGGGGGCCATGATGGACAACATCGGGGCCATTTCGCTGACCAAGGGCATCACCTTCGACGTCGAGGGCACGCCCGGCGATACGACGCTCGTGTGCGTGGTGACGCCCCGGGATTCCGCGCTTCCGGTCGACCGTGAAACGCTGATCCGCTGGTTGAGAATCCGCACCAAGGTCGAGAACGTCAAACTTTTCGTGGAACCCTAATCCGGGCGGCAGGCATGAAACGAACCGATCTGACCATTTTGCAGCGCTTCTGGCTGGAGACCCTTTGGCTGGGCGCACGCGTGTTCGCCGTGATGCCTTACTGGTTCAAGTACTACGTCGTCGAAAACCTGCTTTTCGTCCTGCTCTACTACTGCCTGCGCTACCGCATGAAGGTCGTCAAGACCAACCTGCGGAACTCGTTCCCCGAGAAGAGCGAACGCGAACTGGCCGTCATCCGGCGGCGGTTTTACCGCACGCTGTCCGAAATCTTCGTCGACACGATCAACATGGCCTACATGAACGAGGAGAAGGGCCGGACGGTGCTCACGGTCAAAGACGTGGAGAAACACGTGGAAGCGGTGCACGGCCGCGACTGGATCGCCATGACGGCCCATTTCGGCTGCTGGGAGTACTGCTCCTACTGGGGGCTTTACGAGCGGTCGCAGATGCTGGTCGCCGTCTACCATCCGCTGCGCAGCAAGGTGATGGAGGAACTCTACCGGCGGCTGCGCAATTACGAAAATTCGATGACCGTCTCGATGAAGGAGAGCCTGCGTTTCTACCTGCGCAACCGGACCGGAGGCATCGCCGGCAAGAACCTCGTGATGGGGCTTATCGCCGACCAGAATCCCCCGCGGCGGCCCGACAGCCGTTGGTTCCGCTTCCTCAATCAGGATACGATCTTCTTCGACGGCGGCGAGAAACTGGCCCTGCGCTGCAACCTCCCGGTCTACTTCGTGAAGATGAGCCGCCTGCGGCGGGGACGCTACGAAATGTCCTTCGAACTGATTTATGACGGCAAAGAGGAGGTCGCCGAATACGAAATCACGCAGCGTTACGTTCGTAAGTTGGAGCGGATGATCTGCGAGTGTCCCGAACTGTGGATGTGGTCGCATCGCCGCTGGAAGCACAAACGAACTCATGCCGGTCGCTAAAATTATCATACTCAACTGGAACGGTGCGGACCACCTGCGTCGTTTCCTGCCGTCGGTCGTGGCCGCGGCTCCCGCCGGCGTCGAGGTCATCGTCGCCGACAACGGTTCGACGGACGACTCTCTTGCGGCGCTCGCCGCCGGGTTTCCGTCGGTCACGGTCCTGCGCATGGACCGCAACTACGGCTTTGCCGGAGGCTACAACCGCGCATTGGAGTATATCGAGGCCGACTATTACCTGCTGCTGAACTCCGATGTCGAGACCCCCGAGGGGTGGCTTGTGCCGATTCTCGACTGTCTGGACCGGAATCCCGACGTGGCGGTCGCCGCGCCGAAGCTGATCTCCTGCGCCGACCGCACGGAGTTCGAGTATGCGGGGGCTGCGGGCGGTTTCATCGACTACCTGGGCTATCCCTTCTGCCGGGGGCGCATCCTGCGCTGCGTGGAGAAGGACCGGGGCCAGTACGACGACGAGCGCGACGTGTTCTGGGTGAGCGGCGCGGCTTTCTGCTGCCGGGCCGACGTGTTCCGTGCGCTGGGCGGCTTCGACGGCGATTTCTTCGCCCACATGGAGGAGATCGACCTCTGCTGGCGGATGCAGCTGGCGGGTTACCGGGTGCGGATCGTGCCCCGGAGCAGGGTCTACCACCTGGGCGGCGGCACGCTCCAGACCGATTCTCCGGCCAAGGTCTTCTACAATCACCGGAACAATCTCGCCATGCTTTACAAGTGCGCCTCGCCCGCACAGCGGCTTTGCGTGGCCGTCGCGCGCCCGGCGCTCGACCTGCTCGCCGCGCTGTCCTACCTCATGCAGGGCCGCCGGGATAACTTCCGCGCCGTGTTCCGCGCCTGGCGCGACTTCATCCGCTGGCACGGGGCGCTGGCCCGCAAACGGCGTGAGATCCGCGCGAACCGCAAGGGCTCCGCCGCGGAAAACATCTACCGCGGCTCGGTGGTGCTGCGCTATCTTTTCGGCCGGCGGACCTTCGGCGGCATGATGCGCTGACGCGGAGCCGATGTCGTCGTTTTCGCAACGGGACTTGTGCGATCTTCGTTTTTTGCGTATCTTTCTGAAAAATACCCTCGCTTATGATACGTGCGGCTCTTCTGTTGTCGGCAGTCGTGTGTTTTTTGCAGCCTTTTCGCGCGTCGGCGACAGGGCAGGCTGCCGAACGGCTTGTCGTCAGGCGCGATACGATGCAGTTGTTCGCACTGCCGCTGGCGACGGCGGATTCCGCCGTGCTCGCCCGGCTCGAAAAACGGCTGGACGAACTCGATGCCTCCGGCTCTACGGCTTGCTGGCGTCGCTGTATCGGTGTCTGGCGGCTGGACGACGAGGGCATCTTGTGGCTTGAGTGCGTGAACACCGAGGACGGCGACGTCGTATTTTCCGGAGCGGAGCTGGTTCCCGAATTTGCAGCGGGATCACGCGCCCGTGCCGGCTGGTTCAGCGGAGAGATCCGCTATGGCACGGGGAATCTGGTGTATCACCAACACGATGGATTTATGCGGAATCTCGAACGCGAATGGGTGGCTGCGGTGTCCGAGGGGCGCGTGAGGGAGACGAAAGCCTACCGGAACCGGCTGTATGAAAGAGGTGCGGATGCGACGGACAATGCACAGCGTGTGGCCGCGGCGTTCGACAGCCTTCATGTCGGAAAGTCGCCCGATCTGCTGTCGCTGTATGTGGTCTTTGCAGCCGATTCCACAGGGCGGGTGGTTCGGATCGACCGGGCGCGACTGTTGTCGGAAAAGGGAAGTCCTGTTGTCAGCGATCCGGCTGACCCGCTGTTGCAGGCAGCTCTGCGGGCGTTTCGCTCGGTGTCGCGCTGGGATGCCTGGTGGGTCGGAGGGGCCTGGAAGGAACAGGCGTATTTTATTCCGCTGCGCAGGGCCGGAATGGTTTGGAAACCGCGAAGAGGATAACGATGCTTATTGCTCCGGCTTGCAGGGAAGCGTGAACCAGAAGGTCGAGCCTTTGCCCGGTTGGGATTCGACGCCGATGCGGCCGCCCATCGTTTCGACGATCGACTTCGAGATCGCCAGTCCGATGCCGATGCCCTGCCTGAACGATCCCGCCTTGACGAAACGTTGGAAAAGCTGTTCCCGGTGTTCTTCGGGGATGCCGGCTCCCGTGTCGGCGACGTAGACGTAGAGTTCCCCGCCGCGGATTTCGAATCCGAAATCGACGGAGCCTTCGGAGGTGAATTTCACGGCGTTGCTCAAAAAGTTGGCGATCACCTGAATCAGCCGCTTGCGGTCCGTGCGGATGTAGCGGACGGGATATTTCCTGTGGAAGGTGATCCGCACCGGGCTGTTCTTGGGCTGCTGCATGCGGAAACCGCCTTCCAGCTCTTCCATGACGGCATTGAGTTCCACGTCGGTATATTCGTAGCCGAGGGTTCCGGCTTCGATCTTCGAGAGATCGAGGATGTCGCTGAGTTGCTGCATCAGTACCTCGCCGTTGGAGCGGATGATGCGCATGTACTCCTGTTTCTCGGTCGGGGCGGGGTCGTCCATGAGCAGTTCCGAGAATCCGATGATGGCGTTCAGCGGCGTGCGCAGTTCGTGGCTCATGTTGGCCAGGAAGCGTGATTTCATGCGGTCCGACTCCTCGGCGCGAACGCGGGCTTTCTCCAGTTCGCGCTGGGTGCGTTTCTGGGCCGAGATGTCGCTCACGGTCAGCACCACCCGGGGCTGTCCTGCGACGGTGAGGAAATTGCCCGCCACGCTTACGTCGCAGTCGACGGTCTCCGTGTGGTCGTCGGAGGTGTAGAGCACCATCGGGACCTCCAGTCCCGAGAAGCCTTTCTTCGTCCGGAACACCCCGGTGATGGCCGCGCGGACGGGACAGTCGGCGCACAATTCGTGCGTGCCGCAGACGCCGGCGTCCTCGCCGTTCCTGCAGCGCAGCAGGTTGCCCACCTTGGGCGGCACGGCTTTCGGTGCGGTTCCCGTCGCGGAGCGATAGTTGGTTTGCAGAACGTTGAAATCGGGGTCGATCAGCAGCAGGTAGGCGGCTACGTTGCGGAATATGCAGTCGTTGATCCGGTCGCTTGTTCGGATGTACCGGCGCTGGTAGCAGATACGGACGGCCAGGAGGACGCAAAACGCCGCCAGCACCCCTGTTCCTATTACGTATAACAACTGCATCCGATTATTCGGTTTTCGTTTCCGATCCCAAAGGTAGGTAAAATCCGGTGAAATAGGAGGGTAAATGATAAAAAAAGACATCCGGAATCGTCCGGATGTCTTTTTTTGTCGGTGGGGGATCTTTCTATTTGTTGATCTTGGCCCACGAGTCCTTGAGCGTTACCGTGCGGTTGAACACCAGATGACCGGGGGTCGAGTCGGTGTCGGGGCAGAAGTAGCCCACGCGCTCGAACTGTACGGCCTGGCCTACGGGGATGTCGCGCAGCGACGGCTCGAGGTAGCCTGTGATTTTGACCATTGATTCGGGATTGAGGTTGTCCTCCCAGGTCTGCCCTTCGTCCACGTCGTCGGGGTCCTCCTTCGTGAAGAGCGGGTTGAACAGCCGGATTTCGGCCTCCACGGCCTCCGCGGCCGACACCCAGTGGATGACGCCTTTCACGCGGCGGCCGTCGCTCGACGAACCTCCGCCCGACATCGGGTCGTAGGTGCAGCGCAGTTCGGTGATGTTGCCCCCCTCGTCCTTGACGACCTCCTCGCACTTGATGAGGTACGAATAGCGCAGGCGCACCTCGCCGCCCGGCGAGAGGCGGAAGAACTTCTTGGGCGGATTCTCCATGAAGTCGTCGCGCTCGATCCAGATCACCTTCGAGAAGGGAACCTGCCGCGTGCCGGCGGCTTCGTCCTCGGGGTTGTTGATCGCCGTGAACAGCTCGGTTTTGTCGTCCTCGTAGTTCGTGATGACCACCTTCAGCGGATTCAGCACGGCCATGCGGCGCTGGGCGACCCGGTTCAGGTCTTCGCGCACGCAGTATTCCAGCTTCCCGAGGTCGATCACGTTGTCGCGCTTGGCGACGCCCACCATCTCGGCGAAGTTGCGCACCGAGGCGGGCGTGTAGCCCTTGCGGCGCAGGGCGCAGATCGTCGGCATGCGGGGATCGTCCCAGCCCATCACGGCGCCCTCCTGCACGAGCTTCAACAGCTTGCGCTTCGACATCATCGTATAGGTGAGGTTCAGGCGCGCGAACTCGTACTGGTGCGAGGGGAAAATGTCGAGCGCCTGGATGAACCAGTCGTACAGCGGACGGTGCACGTCGAATTCCAGGGTGCAGATCGAGTGGGTGATCCGCTCGATCGAGTCGCTCTGGCCGTGGGCGTAGTCGTACATCGGGTAGATGCACCATTTGTCGCCCGTGCGGTGATGCTCGGCGTGGATGATGCGGTACATGATCGGGTCGCGGAACAGCATGTTCGGATGGGCCATGTCGATCTTGGCGCGCAGCACCTTGGCTCCGTCGGGGAACTCGCCGTTCTTCATTCTCGTGAACAAATCGAGGTTTTCCTCCACCGAACGGTCGCGCCACGGCGAGGGCGTTCCCGGCACGGACACCGTGCCGCGGTTTTCGCGGATCTCGTCCTGCGTCTGGTCGTCGACGTAGGCCAGCCCCTTCTTGATCAGTTCGACGGCCCATTCGTAGAGCTGGTCGAAATAGTCCGACGCATAACGCTCCAGCTCCCACTGGAAGCCGAGCCACTGGATGTCGCGCTTGATCGAGTCGACATACTCCACGTCCTCCTTGACGGGGTTCGTGTCGTCGAAGCGCAGGTTGCACTTGCCGCCGTATTTCTTCGCCAGTCCGAAGTTGATGCAGATGCTCTTGGCGTGGCCGATATGCAGGTAACCGTTCGGTTCGGGCGGGAAACGGGTCTGTATGCGCGTTTCGCCCCCGGCGATCGACTCTTCGATGATCTCTTCGAGGAAGTTCAGCGACTTCTCCCGTGTTTCGTTTGTTTCGCTTGCCATATTATTTTTTATGATTCTTGCTGTTGTAAACGGTTTTGAGCAGTTTCACCCCCACGACCAGCATTTGCTGGGTTCCCAGGGCCGTGCCGTCGTGGTGGGCGGCGAACTCCGCGCGGACCGAGACCGTGTCGTCGAAGAACGAGCGGCGGTAGGAGAGCGCCGTGCGGCTGTACACCTTCTGGTCGGTGCGGAAGAAACTCTCGGCGGGGTACAACTCGCGGCCGTAGGGGAGCGGTGTGCCGTCTTCGAGTTCATGTCCGTAGAAGAAGGGGTGGATGTTGTCCCCGACATAGAGGCGTTCGTCGAGCGACAGTCCCCAGCGGCTGATCCGGAAGGCGAACTCGCCCATGCAGGGCTTTTCCCACGAGTGGCCGAAACTGCGGTCGCGCTGGGCCGTGAGCAAAGCTCCCAGTTTGATGTCGAAATCGAAGAAGGCGTTGAACCGCACGCCGACGCAGGGGGTGAGCAGTTGCAGGTCGACGACGTTTTCGATCGGCGCGCCCTGCTGTCCCGCATAGTGGAACATCGAGTAGTTGAACCCATAGTAGAACGTGTCGAGGTAGTGGCGTCCGGCGAGCAGGATGCGGAACTTTTCGCGCGAGAGGGTGGAATACATGCCCTCCCAGTCGCAGACGAACTCGACATAGGAGTTCCTTTTTCCGTTGTACTGCGCCAGCACGCCGTTCATGCGGTTGTGGAAGAAGCGTTCCGACTCGGAGAAGAATGCCGTCGAATAGTCGTCGTCGTGCATCATGTCGCGCGTGAAGATACCGGCCGCGGCCGTCACCTTGGGCGTCTGGAACTGGTAGTAGAAGACGGGTTTGATCTCCGAAAGATAGGCCGATTCCTGGGTTCCGAAATTCTTGATCATGTCCGCGGCGATGACCAGCGTGTTTTTCTCGTCCCACCGGATGCCGACACGGGGCGTCAGCCGGGCCGCGAAGTCCGTGCCCGATTCGATGTCCAGTCCCGGCACGGCGAACTCGTTGCTGCCGAATTCCTTGTTGTCGAAATACATTTTGAAATCGGTTCCCAGCAGAATCTCCTGTGCGTGTCCTGCGGCGACGCATCCGGAAAGGGCGAGCAAGAGTAAAAGTTTTTTCATAGGTGTCAACGGAATATAGCTGACAAAAGTAAGGAAAAGATTTTAATTTTATTTACTTTTGCCCCCGAAATCAATCGTTCCGAACCCATTATGCGCAAAATCACCAACGAAGAACTCGGCAGGCCTTCGGCCGAGGAGTTCGCCGCGATGGAAAAGATGCCTGTCACGGTGGTGCTGGACAACGTTCGTTCGGCCCAGAACGTCGGGGCCTTTTTCCGCACGGGCGACGCTTTCGCCGTGGAGCGGATCGTCCTGTGCGGCATCACCGCCACTCCGCCCAGCCGTGACATTCACAAAACGGCTCTGGGGGCCGAGATGACCGTGCCCTGGAGTTATTGCGCTTCGACCGTCGGATGCATTGCGCAGCTGCGTGCCGAAGGATATGCGGTCTACGCCGTGGAGCAGGTCGAGGGGGCCGTGATGCTCGACGCGTTCCGTGCCGCGCCGGGGGTGAAGTATGCGCTCGTCTTCGGCAACGAGGTCGACGGCGTGGGGCAGGAGGCCGTCGACCGGTGCGACGGGGCCGTCGAAATCCCGCAGGCCGGGACCAAGCATTCGGTCAACGTCTCGGTGTCGGGCGGCGTCGTTTTATGGAGTTTCTTTTGCCAAATCCGTCCGAAGCGTTAACTTTGCCGCGTTGTAAAACTTAAAATCTGAAAAAATGTCAGTAGAAAGCACCGTCCGCGCGGTAACGACTTACCGCCTGACGGAGATGAAACAGCGGGGCGAGAAGATCGCCATGCTCACCTCTTACGACTATTCGATGGCGAAGATCGTCGATGCCGCGGGTATCGACGTGATTCTCGTGGGCGACTCGGCCGCCAACGTGATGGCCGGTTACGAGACCACGGTTCCCATCACCCTCGATATGATGATCTACCACGCCCGTTCGGTCGTGCGTGCCGTGGAGCGGGCGCTGGTCGTCGTCGACCTGCCGTTCGGAACCTATCAGGGCAACTCGAAGGTGGCGCTCGATTCGGCCATCCGCATTATGAAGGAGACCGAGGCCGACGCCGTGAAGATGGAGGGCGGCGAGGAGATCCTCGAATCGGTCCAGCGCATTCTCTCGGCCGGCATTCCCGTCATGGGACACCTCGGCCTGACGCCCCAGTCGATCCACAAGTTCGGAACCTACGCCGTCCGCGCCAAGGAGGAGGCCGAGGCCGAAAAGCTGCTGCGCGACGCGCACCTGTTGAGCGAGGCGGGCTGTTTCGGCATCGTGCTCGAAAAGATTCCCGCGGCGCTGGCCGCGCGCGTGACCGCCGAGATTCCGACCCCGACGATCGGCATCGGCGCCGGCGCGGGCTGCGACGGTCAGGTGCTCGTGATCCACGACATGCTGGGTATCAACAAAGGGTTCTCGCCGCGCTTCCTGCGCCGCTACGCCGACCTGCACACGGTGATGACCGGTGCCGTGGAGCAGTATGTCAGGGATGTGAAGGAGTGCGATTTCCCCAACGAAAAGGAGCAGTATTAGTCCCTGATTCCTTATACACGCAAGCCCCGGCTGGAACATTCCAGCCGGGGCTTGCGTTGCAGAAGGCTAAAGAAGGCTATTGGATCGTCTTGTGCAGGGCCTCGTAGAAATCGGGTCCTTCGCCCGCGTATTTTCCGATGATGAGGCCGTCGGGACCGATGATCACCTTGGTGGGGTATCCGCTGACAGCATATTCGACGGAGATGTCTTCCGCTGCCGGAACGTCTTTCGGATTGTAGACGTTGATCCACGGCAGCCGGTGTTCTTCGACCGCGGCGAGCCATCTCTCCGGAGTGTCGTTGCAGTCGATGCCGACTATTTCCAGTTTGCTTTTATAACGGTCGTAGTATCTCTTCATCTTCGGGATTCCTTTGATGCACCATCCGCACCAGCTGCCCCAAAAGTCGAGCACGACATACTTTCCGCGAAGCGACGAGAGGGTGAAATTCTTATCGTCGGCGGTTTTCAGCGTGAAGTCCGGAGCGGGGCTGCCGGCGACGATCTTCGCTTCGGCCAGCCGGATCAGGCGGTATTTTCCGGCTTTGGCCAGCAGCGGTTCGAGCAATGGCCTAAATATCGAGTTGCGGGCCGCATCGGCGAGTCGTTCGTGGTATGTTAAAACGCTGTCGATGGGTATTTTCGTCAGGCAGTACCCTGCGAGCGGGTTGTCCGGATTGGCGTCGATGTAGTCCATTTCGCAAGCCCGGCGGCGGGCCATCACCTGCCGGAACCGCTCGTAGAGCGCTTCCTGTTCCGCGCGGCTTTTTCCGGCCATGGCATCCTGCAATCGCTGGCCTTCGATCCAGAAGGACCGCAATTCCTGATAATGGCGGCTGTGATCTTCGTTGAGACGTGTGCCCGAAAGCGTGCAGTTGAAAACCGTCGAGTCGATCCGGCCCTCGATTTTCACCTGTTCGCCCTTGTCGAGGAATAATTTCATGTCCGAAGTGCTGGTCGAATGGCGTCTTCCCTGATCGAATTCCATGAGCTGCATGGGGATGATGATGAATTGTGTCGGCCGCTCGACGGGCGTGTCGTATGCAAATCGCCCGTTGGCGGCGACGATCGTGTCGTAGGTGATCCGTTGGTCGTCATCTCCTTTGAGACCGGGCATATCTTCGATCGCGCAGTGCACGATGCAGAGTGAATCGTTGGTCAGGTTGTCGATATGCCCCGTGATCGTATGTCGGGGTGCGCAGCCGGCGATGGCGGCCGCAAGCAGGAGGAGCAGGTCTCTTTTCATTTCGGAATGGTGGGTCGATTCTGCATTTAAAGATAGCACAAAAAGTCTTCCGCCGAACCTATTGATAGAATGTTGATAAAAAAACCGGCGGATAGGTCCGGAAATTAGGCCGTTTCGAAAAAAAACACTACATTTGCGAGCAACAAAAATCCACGTTCATTATGTCTTTTATCAATGAAAGGGTTCAGCCCGAGGGACTTACCTTCGACGATGTGCTGCTTATACCCGCCTATTCGGAAGTGTTGCCGCGAGAGGTCAATGTTCAGACCCGTTTCTCGCGAAATATCTCTCTCAACATCCCCATTGTGTCCGCCGCCATGGACACGGTAACCGAAGCGCCGCTGGCCATCGCCCTGGCGCGGGAAGGAGGAATCGGCGTGATCCACAAGAACATGACCATCGCCGAGCAGGCCGCGCAGGTCCGCAAGGTGAAGCGCGCCGAGAACGGCATGATCTACGATCCGGTGACCATTTCCAAGGACCACACCGTCGGCGACGCGCTGAACCTGATGAAAGAGAACAAGATCGGAGGCATTCCGGTCGTGGATGCGGACAGGATGCTTATCGGCATCGTCACCAACCGCGACCTGCGTTTCCAGCGCGACATGTCGCGCCGCATCGAGGAGGTGATGACGCCCGGCGACCGCCTCGTGACGACGCACAATCCCGAACTCTCCCACGCCCAGGAAATACTGCTCAACAGCAAGATCGAAAAGCTCCCCGTGGTGGACGACGCAGGCCGTCTGGTGGGGCTGATCACTTATAAGGACATCACCAAGGTGCAGGATCACCCCAATGCCTGCAAGGACGCGAAGGGCCGCCTGCGCGTGGCGGCCGGCGTCGGCGTTACGCCCGACGCGATGGACCGCGTGAAGGCGCTGGTCGCCGAGGACGTCGACGCCGTGGTGCTCGACTCGGCGCACGGCCATTCGGCCAACATCGTTTCGATGCTCAAGCGGATCAAGGAGGTTTATCCGTCGCTCGACGTCGTGGTGGGCAACATCGCCACGGGCGGGGCCGCGCGCTACCTGATCGAGAACGGCGCCGACGGCGTGAAGGTCGGCATCGGTCCCGGTTCGATCTGCACGACGCGCATCATCGCGGGTGTGGGTGTTCCCCAGCTGACGGCCATCTACGACGTGGCCTGCGTGGCCCGCGAGAGCGGCGTTCCGGTGATCGCCGACGGCGGACTGCGTTATTCGGGCGATCTGGTCAAGGCGCTGGCTGCGGGCGGCGACTGCGTGATGATCGGTTCGATGTTCGCCGGCACGGAGGAGGCTCCGGGCGAGACGATCATCTTCAACGGCCGCAAGTTCAAGAGCTACCGCGGCATGGGCTCGATCGACGCCATGAAGGCCGGGTCGGCCGACCGCTATTTCCAGAAGGGCTGCGAAGGCAACATCAGCAAGCTCGTTCCCGAAGGCATCGCCGCGCGCGTGCCGTTCAAGGGCTCCCTTTCCGAGACGGTTTACCAGCTCATCGGCGGCGTCCGTTCGGGCATGGGCTACTGCGGCGCGAAGGACATCGAGACGCTCAAGCAGGCCCGGTTCATCCGCATCACGGCTTCGGGCATGCAGGAGAGCCATCCGCACGACGTAGCCATCACGAGCGAGGCGCCCAACTATTCGAGCGAACGGTAGATGGGACTCCCGGTTTCGAAATACGACTGGTGGATTCTGGCGGCGGCGTTCGCACTGTTCGCCGCATGGCTGATCACCCGCCTCCCGGTGCTGCGTACGCTGGTCCTTGCGGCGGCGTTGGGTTATCTTCTCCGGCGCGTGTGGGTGGGCTATCGAAATTTTGGAAAGTAATTGAACGACTGATATGGAAAAAATCCTGATTCTCGACTTCGGATCGCAGTACACGCAGCTGATCGCACGCCGTGTCCGCGAACTGAACGTCTATTGCGAAATCCACCCCTTCAACAAAATTCCGGCGATAGACGCGTCGGTGCGGGGCGTGATTCTTTCGGGCAGTCCCTTCTCCGTGCGGGACGCACAGGCCCCGACTCCCGACCTTTCGGCCATCAAGGGCAAACTGCCGCTGCTGGGCGTCTGCTACGGCGCGCAGTTCCTCGCCTCGGCTTTCGGCGGCGAGGTGCAGCCCGCGCCCAGCCGCGAATACGGCCGTGCGATGCTCACCGTGGGCGACGCCTCGGATGCGCTGATGCGCGGCCTTCCGGCCCGCACGCAGGTGTGGATGTCGCACGGCGACACCATTACGCGCGTGCCCGACAACTATGAACTGATCGCCAGCACCGAGGACGTGCGCGTCGCCGCCTTCCACGTCGGGGGCGAGCAGACGTGGGGCATCCAGTTCCACCCCGAAGTGTACCATTCGACCGACGGCACGCAGCTGCTCAAAAACTTCGTCGTGGACATCTGCGGCTGCGGGCAGTCGTGGACCTCGGAGGGTTTTGTGGAGGCTACCGTGCGCGAACTGCGCGAGAAGCTGGGCGACGACAAGGTCGTGCTGGCGCTTTCGGGCGGCGTGGATTCGTCGGTGGCGGCCGTGCTGCTGCACAAGGCCATCGGCAAGAACCTCTACTGCGTCTTCGTCGACTCGGGCCTGCTGCGCAAGAACGAGTTCGGGGAGGTGCTGGAGTCCTATAAGCACATGGGGCTGAACGTCAAGGGCGTGAATGCCTCGGCCAAGTTCCTGGGCGATCTGGCGGGCGTTACGGACCCCGAGCGGAAGCGCAAGATCATCGGCCGCGACTTCGTGGAGGTTTTCAACGAGGAGGCCATTCAGATCAAGGACGTCAAGTGGCTGGCGCAGGGTACGATCTATCCGGATGTGATCGAGTCGTGTTCGGTCAACGGCCCTTCGGCCACGATCAAGTCGCACCACAACGTCGGCGGGCTTCCCGAGAAGATGAACCTGAAGATCGTCGAGCCGCTGCGCCTGCTGTTCAAGGACGAGGTGCGCCGCGTGGGCCGTTCGATGGGCATTTCCGAACAGCTGATCGGCCGCCATCCCTTCCCGGGACCGGGCCTTGCGATCCGCATTCTGGGCGACATCACGCCCGAGAAGGTCGAAATCCTCCAGAACGTCGACAAAATCTATATCGACTCGCTGCGCGCCGCCGGGCTGTACGACCAGGTGTGGCAGGCGGGGGCTGTCCTGCTTCCGGTGAAGAGCGTCGGCGTGATGGGCGACGAGCGCACCTACGAGAGCTGCGTGGCCCTGCGCGCCGTGACCTCCACGGACGGCATGACGGCCGACTGGGTGCACCTGCCCTACGAGTTCCTGGCCAACGTGTCGAACGACATCATCAACAAGGTCAAGGGGGTCAACCGCGTAGTCTACGACATCTCCTCCAAACCGCCCGCAACCATCGAGTGGGAGTAGGGGGATTCCCGTTATGAAAAAGGACCGCATCCGCGGGAAATTCACTGTTGTAAACGAGGTTTCGGTTTCCAGACCGTCGCCTCGTTTGCTTTTGTTTATATGCATCGTTCTGAACTGCAATCCGCAGCGGGCGTTTCGCCTATTCCGACCGTCGTCATGGAAATTCCGAAAGAGGTCTGCAATCTCAAGGACCGCCGCAGCGACCTGTACGAGGTGCGGGTGAAAAAATGAAGGCCACGGTGACGGGCTTGAAAACGGGGAGCGCATGCGGGCCTTGATTGTCGGGGCCTGATGCGGCCGGGCATTATGCCGCAGTGTACGCGCATTTTTTGTTTAGGACGGGCTATGGAAAAGCCCTGGGCGGCGGCCCGGTATAGATTGTTTCGCTGTAAACAGCGTGCATGGCTTTTTGTGAATCTTCTTGCCGCATGGCTAAATAATGAGCCGGCGCAGACGGTAGACGTAATGGTCTACGGCATGCAGTCCGGCAGCGAAACCTTTTCTGTGCACCCTTGCAACGAGTCCGGCAACGCCCGAAATACCGTATGTGACGCAACACATTGATAAAAACGCAGCACGCGAGCGCCCTTGGGCTCCGCGCTGGAACATGGATACGGACGTGCGTGCTTCTTCGCACTCCTGCAAGACACCGGTAAGACTTAAATCGGAATTATAGACGTATTCGCATTGCCATTGGTCGGCAAGTAAATTCCCCCCCCCACGGGTTAGAAACGTTTCATTCGTGAATTTCCATGGAGCGTCCGGCCTGTTCCCCGACTCCTTGCAGAGCAGGCAGGCCATGAAAACCGTTAGCAGTATGAATACCGATTTACGCATTCCGACAAACTGAATCCATATACAAAATTAACGGTTCATACGGGACCGGCAAATTTTTCGGCGATTTATGCCGGAAACGGAGATGAATCCGTCCGAATGCAGCATATTGCCGTATGCTTCGATCGGATTCTGTTCGGGAATGGGCGAGAAGGCGAGAGACTGCATGTTGTAATTCAGCATGATGCGCAATGAAAGGCAAAAAAAGTAAACGAGGCGACGGCCTGGAAACCGAAACCTCGTTTACGATAGTCAATAGTGAACTCTCCGCGGATGCGGTCCTTTCTTGCCGCTGCGGGGTTATTTCACCGAGACGGGCAGCGTGGCGGCGATGTCGGCCGACGAGGTTCCCAGCGAAAGGGTGTATTCGCCCGGGTTGACCTTCCAGCCGCGCGACTGCGTGTCCCAGAACGCCAGCGCCTGCCGGTCGAGTTCGAACTCCACGACGGCGCTTTTGCCGGGGGCCAGGGTCACTTTCCGGAAGCCTTTCAGCTCCTTTTTCGGCCGGAGGACCGTCGGGGCGTTCTCCGTGACGTAGAGCTGCACGACCTCCGCGCCCTCGCGGTCGCCCGTGTTGGTCAGCGTGACGCTCACCTTCAGCGGCTTGTCGGCGGGGAACGCCTTCGGGGCGCGGGGTTTCGAAAGCTCGAACGTGGTGTACGAAAGTCCGAATCCGAAGGGGTAGAGCGGTGCGATGCCCTTGGTCTCGTACCAGCGGTAGCCGACCAGCACCGACTCCTTGTAGTCGATGTCGTAGAGCTGGATCAGGCGTTCGTTGTAGGCGCGGGGCGCCTTGTTGTAGAACTCCGCGCCGGCGGGCATCGTGCCTTTGGCGGGGGAGTCGTTGAACTCCTTCTCGATGGTCATGGGCAGTTTGCCCGAGGGCGACAGTTTGCCCGAAAGAATGTCGGCCAGCGCCGTGAAGCCGCTCTGGCCCGGATACCAGCCGTAGATCACCGCCGCGGCTTTGTCGTTCCAGCCGCCCATGCGGATTCCCGAACCCGAGTTGACCAGCACGATGGTGTTGGGATTGGACTCGACGGCCGTGCGGATGAAGGCCTCCTCCTCCTTGGGCAGCGCGAAGGGGCGTTCGAACGACTCCACGTCGATCGTGCCCGTCGAGAGCAGCACCACGTCGGCGGCGGCCAGCTCCTCGCGGGAGGGTTTTTCGACGACGCGGACCGCATCGCCGTAGACCTCGCGGAGCGCCGCGGTCAGCGTCACGTTGTCGTAGCCCAGCACCTCGGCCGAGGATGACGTGCTGCCTCCCGTGCGGGGAATCTGCTCGGTGAAGCGTCCCGTCAGCAGGATTTTGCGGCCTTCGGCGAGGGGCAGGATGCCGTTGTTGCGCAGCAGTACGATGCCCTCGGCGGCCACGTCGTAGCCGGTCTGCTTGTGCGCCGGGAATTTCTCCAGCAGGGCGGGAACGTATTTCTCCCGGTCGTAAAGCCCGAAGGCGATGCTCGTGGCGATGTTGGGGCGGATCATTTTCTCAATGTCCTTTTCGGTGATGCGGCCCTCCTTGAGCAGCGCGCGCACCTCGCCGAAGAACTCCTTGCGGCCCGGCATCTCGACGTTCTGGCCGCTCTTGACCACCTTCTCCGTGTCGTTCACCGACGACCAGTCGCTCATCACGCAGCCCCGGAATCCCAGCTCGCCGCGCAGGATGCGCCGGATCAGGTCGGCGTTCTGCCCGGCCCACTCGCCGTTGAGGCGGTTGTAGGAGGTCATCACGTAACCCACGCCAGCGTCGATGCCGGCCTTGAACGGCGGCAGGTAGAGTTCGTGCAGCGCCCGTTCGTCGACGATCGAGTTCGAGCGGCGGCGGTAAAATTCCGTATCGTTGCAGATGAAGTGTTTCAGACACGCCACGGTTCCCGTCGACTGCATGCCCTTCACATACTCGGCGACCATCGCCGAGGCGAGCAGCGGATCTTCGCCCATGTATTCGAAGTTGCGTCCGTTCTGTGAGTTGCGGTAGATGTTCATGCCCGGACCCAGCAGGACCTCGATGCCTCCGGCGCGGCACTCTTCGCCCACGGCTTCGGCATAACGATAGGCCAGCGACGGGTTGAAGGTCGCTGCGAGGGAGATCGGGCACGGAAAGGCCGTCGAACGCTCCAGCTGGCGGACCATCGTCGGGTCGGACAGGTTGTCGCGCATGTGCACGCCCTGCGTGGCGTCGGAGAGATAGATGTAGGGCATGCCTTTCTCGGGCACGCCGTAGAAGAAGAACGAGGAGTAGCCGCGCATGAACGAGATCTTCTCGTCGAGGGTCAGCTGTGCGATCCGGGCGTCGGCCTGCCGGTAGGCCTCGTCCCACGCTACGACCTGCTGGGCGGCGGCCGGTGCGATCGCCGCGGCTGCCGTTGCGAAGGCGAGCAAAAGTTTTACGGAGGTTTTCATCGTTTTTTGAATTGGTTTGCGTTTCTGTCTTCTGCAAAGTTAGCGCATGAACGGCCCGCCGGAACGGCTCTTCGGAAAAATATAAATGATATGAACTGTCAATTTTCTGAAAACCAGTTGATTGATGCTTCAGATGGCGTTGAATTATACAAATAAAACAGGTCCGATAATTTGCTTTTGCATGCTTTTTATCGTTATATTTGTGCAAATCCGTTGCCTGAAATGAAAAAACTGCCTCTCCTTTTCGCGGCCTTTCTCGTCGTCTCCGCATCCGGCCTGCGTGCCGGGGAACCTTCGGACATACATACGCTGCTTCGCCGCCTGGACGGTCTGCTCGACCGCCGGGAGGAGTTCCTGCTCCGCCACGAAGCGCGCCTCGACTCGCTCAAATCTCTGCTGCGCGGCGACACCCTCGGGTTCGGGGCGCGTTATGCCGTCACGGCGGAGATCGCGGAGCGTTATTTCGCCTACCAGAGCGACTCGACGATCGCCTACCTGCGCCGGAATGTCGCGCTGGCCGAAAGGGCGGGGAATGCCGACCTGACGATCCGTGCCAAATCGGTCATGGCGATGTGTTACAGCATGAACGGCCGCTTCCTCGAAGCCGACCGGGTGCTGGCCGGGGCGACCGACACGCTGCATATGAGCCGTGCGACGCAGGCGGCCTATTATGCCGCGCAGCACCGTCAGAACCGCGAGTGCCGCAGCCAGAGCGAGCCGGGGGCGGAGCGCGACCGGTTTCGGGCCTGCGAGGAGTACTACGCCCGCCGTGCGCTGGAAACCACCGGCGACATCTCGAAACGTTTCTATTTCGCCTACCTCGTCGCCGTGGACGAAGGGGATTACGACCGTGCCGCCGCGGCTTGCGACAGTGCGTTGGCATGCGCTCCGCCCGCGTCGCACGACTATGCTCGGGCGGCGTTCTACCGTTCGGAGACCGAAAGGTTCCGGGGCGACGAAGCGGCTCGTTTCGAATGGCTCGTGCACGCCGCCATGGCCGATGTGCAGGGGGCGGTCCGCGACTACGGCGCCTTGGGCGGCGTGGCCGAAGAGCTGCTGCGCCGGGGCGACGCCGCACGGGCGATGCGGTGTATCCGCGTTGCGATCAACGACACGCAGGCCTACAATTCGCCCATCCGTTCGTGGCGCGACATGGCGATTCTGCCCCAGATCGAGCAGGCGTACAGCGAGCGCAATGCCCGTCTGCGCGCGATGTACGTCGCGCTGATCCTTCTGGCCTTTCTTTTCGCCCTCTCGGCAATCGGAGGCGTGCTGTTCGTCCTGCGCCAGAACCGGCGGCTCAACGCCGTGCAGCAGACCTTGCGCGAGTCGAACGGGAAACTGGCCGAGCTGGCTGCCAGCCTGCGCGAAACCAATGCCGACTTGAGCCGGCAGAACATCCGCATCGCCGACGCCAACCGCATCAAGGAGGTTTATATCGGCGGGTTCCTGAAGACGATCTCCGAATATATCTACAAACTGGCCGACACCTACCGTCATGTCGGCCGGATGCTGCGCGACGGCCGTTCCGACGAGCTGCGCCGCGAGTACGCCGGAACCGATGTCCGGAGCGACGAACTGAAAGAGTTTTACCACAATTTCGACACCACCTTCCTGGGGCTTTTCCCCTCGTTCATCGGGGAGTTCAACCGCCTGCTCGCCGACGATGCGCGCATCGGGGTCCGCCGTCCGGGAAGCCTCACGACCGAACTGCGCATCTTCGCGCTGGTCCGGCTGGGCATCACCGACACGGCGACCATCGCCGCACTGCTGCACTGTTCGGTCAATACGGTGTACAGCTACCGTTCGCGCATGCGGTTGCGTTCGCTCGTTCCGGAGCGGGATTTCGAACAGCGGGTGCAGTCCATCGGTCTCTGGGACGATGCCGCGGAGCTTTCCGGGACCTGATCGGAACGGGGCCTCTTGTCGGCGAAACACGGAGTTTTTTCGCTCGGGGTGTACGCTCCGACGCGGAAATGCGTATATTTGCAGCTCGCATATACCGATACGATGAAAGATTTTGCAGCCATAGATTTCGAAACGGCCAACGGCAAGCGCACGAGCGTCTGCTCGGTGGGCGTCGTCGTCGTGCGCGGCGGCGAGGTGGTCGATACGTTTTACCGCCTGATCCGTCCCCGTCCCAATTTTTACAGCCATTTCACGACGGCCATCCACGGTCTGCGCTATGAAGATACGGCTGATGCCCCCGATTTCGCGTCGGTGTGGCGCGAAATCGAACCCCGTATCGAGGGGCTGCCGCTCGTGGCCCACAACTCGCCCTTCGACGAAGGCTGCCTGCGGGCCGTCTTCGAACTGTACGGCATGCCCTGGCCCGGTTATACCTTCTACTGCACCTGTCGGGCCTCGCGCCGCACCTTCGGCAGCCGCCTGCCCAACCATCAGCTGCACACCGTCTCCGCCGCCTGCGGCTTCGAACTCGAAAACCACCACCACGCGCTGGCCGATGCCGAGGCGTGCGCGCAGATTGCCCTGAAAATCCTGTAATATATATAGGTGTCGCCCGAGAAGTCTGATTTTTACGATTTCACCCCTGCCGGAGAGCTTCCGGCAGGGGTGACTTTTTTCGGGGGACTTTTCGGACGGATTTTTCGGACGGCCTGTTCTCTCCGTCAAAGCCCCAGCTCCAGCTGGAAGCGGATCTCCCAGCGGTTGTAATTGGGGTCTATGGACCTGCTCCGGGTGTTGTACGACATGTCGGCCTGCACTTTGAGGCTGTGGCCGATGATGTAGCGCGTGATGCCCAGCGTGGTCTGGTTCCAGTTGCGGTATCCGGCCAGCGGCTGCACTTCGCTGTCCGGGAACAGCGTCGAGTTGCGCAGGGCGATTTCCCATTTTTTGTTGAACAGGTAGCTGGTCTGCACGTTGAGACCCTGCCCGTTGTAGACGAAGGCTCCGGTTTCGGGGCTGAACAGCGGGTCGCTGCACGAACGGCCCATGAAATCGGTGTAGAAGGCGAAGCCCCGGTATTCGAGGATGAAATCGACGAAATAGGACCCCAGGTTGCGTGTGGCGTCGCCGGGCATCACGGCTCCCCGCTGACCCTTCAGCCGCGAGGCCTTGTGGTTGTAGGAGTAGGCTCCGGCGAGCAGAATCTTCACCCGCTCCTCGAATTCGTAGTTGCCCTCGATGACGTCGCCCTTCGACTTGAAGCGTCCCAGCGGATAGAGTTCCAGACGCCCCGTATAGGCCAGCCCTCCGGTCGGCGAACTGCCCCAGTTGCGGCCTTCGCCCAGCGTGACGGAGCCCTTTGCCGAGAGGTTGAAGCCCTCGCCGTGGCGCATGTTGTATTCGCCGAAGAACCCGAAGTCGCGGTCGAGGTTGAATTCGCTGTTGACGATGCTCCGGTCGACGAATTGCAGGGCGCTCGACGAGTTGATCCGCGCGCGGTTGGCCTTGATCTTGGTCTGCCCGAAGCCGATGTTCCAGGTGGCGTTGGGCACGTAGTAGACGATGGCGTCGCGCACGATGTTCATGTCGCCGCCGGGCAGCGGCTCTGTGTCGTAGGAGGTGAATCCCAGCTGGACCGAGTAGACCAGTTTGGGCGAATAGATGTAACCGTCGAAGCGCAGCCGCAGCCGTTTGACGCGGGCCTCGGTCTTGGTGAGCGTGAAGTCGTCGTCGAACGACAGCGCCAGAAGGTTCTGCATGCGGAAGCGCATCGTCAGTTCGAACCAGTCGTTTTTGGGCCGGAAGGTGATGCCCTTGCCGATCTCGATGTTGGGCATGTTGCGCAGCTGTGCCAGCAGTTCGCCGGTCGAATCGGCCGCGATGATTTCGGTGCGGAGGTTGCGTTTCTGCGCCGCAGGGACCTGCGGCCTCTCCTGTGCCGCGGCCAGCGACCAGCAGGCGGTCAGCAGGAGCAGGATCGGGAATTTTTTCATCGTATCTTTCTGTTAATTCTCTTTCGGTTGCATGTCGGACAAAAGTACAAAAAATATGCAGAGTCCGGGGAACCGCGATGCAAAGTTGGGGCGTAAATCTGAAACGAATTTGAAATACGGGGGCGGCAGAGGGCTTTCGGCGGGTAAAAAGATGCGGCGGAAGAGATAAAATCCGGAAAAATAGGATTTCTGGAATAAAATGTGTATCTTTGTTGCCAAACAATCGAGTTTTGTTTTGAATCTTTCTTTGTAAGTGTTTGATCCCGCAGTCCATCGCGGTTTCCCCCATTCTCAAAATCGACCTCATTAGCTTGCTCTTTTGTTGGGAGCGGTGCGCCTTGTGCGCTTCGGTATTTGCAAAAAAATAATTGATAAATGGCCAAACGAATTACATCGGGAAAGAGAGAAAGAGAGAAATTAAAGCAGACCAAACGTCAGGACAAGCAGAAGAAAAAGGAGGAGCGTCTGAGCGGCGGGAGCCGCAGTTTCGAGGACATGCTGGCGTATGTCGACGAAAACGGTGTCCTTCACACGACCCCGCAGGATGTGAAGCCCAAGGAGGAGATCGACGCCTCGCAGATCGAAATTTCGGTCCCGAGACAGTCGGAAATCGAGGAGGAGGAGCCGATGAGCGGCCGGGTGGAATATTTCACCGCATCCAAAGGCTACGGCTTCATCAAGGATGCCGCCGGTTCCGAGAAATACTTTTTTCACATCACCAACGCCCCGGCGGGCATTGCCGAAGGGGACCGGGTGACGTTCGAACTCGAACGCGGCACGCGGGGAATGAATGCAGTACGAATAGTTATCAGTAACAAATAACACTTTTTTAATTAACTTATCAAGAGAATGAACATTTATGTTTCGCATCTGAGCTGGGGCACGAGCAGTGAGGGCTTAGGAAATTTATTCATGCAGTTCGGCGAAGTAGCGTCGGCTAACGTTATTACCGACCGGGAGACGGGCCGTTCGCGCGGTTTCGGCTTCGTCGAGATGCCCAATGAGGAAGAGGGTCAGAAGGCCATCGACCAGCTCAACGGAACCAGCTTCGAGGGTCAGACGATCACGGTCAACGTGGCTCGTCCCCGCGAGGAGCGCTCTTCGGGCGGCTACGGCGGCAATCGCGGAGGCGGTTACGGCGGCAACCGTGGCGGAGGCTACGGCGGCAACGGCGGCGGTTACGGTCGCAACCGGTACTAATTCCGGATTTTATTTCAGAACGGATCTCCGGGAGAGCGTTTCTCCCCATACCATACGGAGCGGGGCGGTTTTTACCGCCCCGTTTTTTGTTTTTCCCTATTTTCCACACGCCCAGCGACATCGGGAAAAAGAGCGAAAAATTACCCGCGGGACCTCTGTTTTTCCCGAAAAAAGCGATAACTTGCCGCCATGAAGGAGACGGTGCTCGAAAAACTCAAGGTGCTGGCCGAGTCGGCCAAATACGACGTTTCGTGCGCTTCGAGCGGCGTGACGCGCAAGCATCGTGCGGGCGGGGTGGGCAGCGCCGCGGGGTGGGGCATCTGCCACTCCTTCACGGCCGACGGACGCTGCGTCTCGCTGCTGAAGATCATGCTCACCAACGTCTGCATCTACGACTGCGCCTACTGCATCAACCGCCGCAGCAACGACATTCCGCGCGCCGCCTTCACGCCGGGCGAACTGGCCGAACTGACCATCGAGTTCTATCGCCGCAACTACATCGAGGGGCTTTTCCTCTCGTCGGGCGTCGTCCGCGATCCCGACTATACGATGGAGCGCATGGTCCGCGTGGCCCGCGACCTGCGCACGGTGCACCGTTTCAACGGGTACATCCATCTGAAGAGCATTCCCGGTGCCAGCCGCGAACTGGTGGCCGAGGCCGGACGCTACGCCGACCGCATGAGCGTCAACATCGAAATCCCGACCGAACGCAACCTGCAATTGCTGGCTCCCGACAAGAATTACGAAAGCATCTACCGCCCGATGAGCTACATCCAGCAGGGGGTGCTCCAGAGCGCCGAGGAGCGTACGCGCTTCCGCCATGCGCCCCGCTTCGCTCCTGCCGGGCAGAGCACGCAGATGATCGTCGGGGCCACGGACGAGAGCGACCGCGACATCCTGCTGCTCTCGTCGGCCCTCTACGGACGGCCCACGATGAAGCGGGTCTACTACTCGGGCTTCATTCCCGTCAATCCCTACGACAAGCGGCTTCCGGCGCTCGACAAGGCGCCGCTCGTGCGCGAGAACCGGCTCTACCAGGCCGACTGGCTGATGCGTTTCTACGGGTTCCGCGCCGAGGAGATCGCCGACGAGCAGACGCCTCGGCTGGATCTCGACATCGACCCCAAGCTGGCCTGGGCTTTGCGGAATCCCGCGTTTTTTCCCGTCGATGTCAACCGTGCGGACTACGAGGCTCTGCTGCGCGTGCCGGGCATCGGGGTCAAGTCGGCCCGGCTGATCGTCTCCTCGCGCCGCTACCGGACGCTGACGCAGCAGTCGCTGCGGCAGATCGGCGTGGTGATGAAGAAGGCGCAGTATTTCATCAGCTGCCGGGAACTTACTGCGGGGCAGGGCGTCAACGAACTGCGCCCCGAGCAGGTGCGCCGCCTGCTGACCGCTCCGCAGCGGCGGAAATCCGACAAAAACGAGGGACAGCTGACCCTGTTCTGACGCCATGCTGGTCTTTCGTTACGACAAATCCTTCGATGGACTGCTCTCTGCGCTGTTCGACGCTTATTCGCTGCGTCTGTTCCCCGATGCACTGATCGGCCCCGGGGAACCCGAACCGCTTTTTACGGAGCGCGTCCACGACGTTGCGACCGACGAGGCGCATGCCGGCCGTGTGTGGCGGGGACTGGAACGGCGGCTGACCGCCCGCACCCGTTCGATGTTCGTCTATGCCTGGCACGGGGAGCAGCCGCAGGGCGACCTGCTGATGCTGCGCTGTCTGCGCCGCGTTTTCGACGAGGGCGGAGGCGTCGTGGCCGACCAGGCCGATCCCGACATGAAGTCCCTTTTCCAGTTGGCGCTCAAGGTCTCCCACGAGCGGGAACGTCTCAAACAGTTCGTCCGCCTCCAGAAAGCCGCCGACGGGACCTATTTCGCCGCCGTCACGCCCGAGCACGACGCCCTGCCGTTGGCGGTGGACTATTTCACCGACCGTTTCGCCGACCAGCGGTGGCTGATCTACGACAGGCGGCGCGATTGCGGCTACTATTACGACGGGCATACGGCGCGGTGCGTCACGCTGGAGGACGACCGGGGAATGATCGCCGACAAACTTGCCGACGAATGGCTCGCCGAGGACGAGCGGCAGTTTCAGCTGCTGTGGAAAAACTATTTCCGGGCGCTGGCGATCCCCCAGCGCATCAACGAACGCCAGCAGCGCCGTATGATGCCCCGTCGTTACTGGAAGCATCTGACTGAAATGGAGTGACCGGCCGGGACGGGGAGGCCGGTTTTCGGTCAGACATGCAGGTTGAACAGCTTGGCGATGCCCGTCACGACGATCTGGACGCCGACGCAGAAGGTGAAGAAGGCGACCATTTTGTTGATGACGATGCTGCCGCTGTTGCCGATTTTGCGGATGATCCGTTCGCCCTGCGACAGGAACAGATAAAGTATCAGGCACATCAGTACGATGACCAGCGCGATGATCGCGTAGGAGAGCAGGCCCCGCGCCCAGCCGTTCTTCATGCTGACCGACGCCATCAGCGTCAGGATGACCGAGACGCTGCCCGGGCCGATGCTGATGGGAAAGGTGATCGGGTAGAAGATCTGCGACTCGATGGCCGATTTGTGAATGGGGTTGACGTCCTTGCCCTGCGTCCGTCCCACCGAGGAGTCCGAATCGCCGAGCCATTGCAGGGCGGTGCGGCAGATCAGCAGTCCTCCGCCCAGTTGGATGACCGGGAGCGAAAGCCCGAAAAGCGACAGCACGAAATGCCCCACGGCCAGGCTGCCCAGCCCGACGAGCAGATAGTCGGTGACGATTCTGCGGATGATCGACCTGCGGTCCTCGTCGTTCAGCCCCGACAGCAGTCCGTTGACCAGGAATCCGGCTCCCACCGGGTTGGCCACCGGGAACAGCGCCATGAAGGCGGATATGAACGTGAACAGAAACCCTTCCTTTAACATCTTGAGGCTCGGAACTTTGTATTGCAGGCTTGAGTCTGGCAAGAACCGTTCCAAACCTTTCCGGTTTGCGGGTGGAGCCATATCGCCCGGAGGCGGAAGCCGTTCGGTTCCCGGACCACGCGTAATCCCGGTCTCCAACGACGACAACAATCGCAGACCGGAAAAGTAAAACCCTGCAAGTCGTTGATCTTGCAGGGTTTTCTGTTTTATAGCCGCTTTGCGTGTCGGCTTTTGCGGAGAGGACGAGATTCGAACTCGTGGTACAGGTTGCCCCGTACGTCGGTTTAGCAAACCGGTGGTTTCAGCCACTCACCCACCTCTCCGGACACGCCTTCCGGCTGTTAACTCCGAAAGGGTGTGCAAATATAGAATCTTTTTAGGGAAATACAAAGAAATGCGGTCAAAATTTGTATTTTTGCGTAAATCCTCGCACCCCGGTTTGAAACGCATCCGTTGCATATTACATATGGTGTGCTGCTTTTGTCGCGGTGTCCGCCGCAGCGCAGCCTGCGCCGGAAAACCGTTTCGGGCGGCCGCTCGCCGAGGTGCTGCCCGAAGCTGCGCCGTGCGCTTTCCCGGGCGGACTGCTCCCGGCGGCTCTCCGAAGCTGCGCACGACCGGAACGAATCATCGAAAAACTGGAATAGCCATGAAACGGATTCTCTTGCTTTTGCTGGTCCTCGGGGCCGTTTGCAGCCTGAATGCCAAAACCCGGAAATGCCTCTACCGTGTGACGGTCACGGGCAAGCGCGCCGAATGTCCGGTCGTGATCCGCGATGTGTCCGAGTGGGCGCAGAGCGCCGTCGTGTCGCTCGGCGGCGTTCACCGGATTCCCTCCCAGCTGGACCGGGAACTGGACGAACTGGTCTTCGTCTCTGACATTTCCGGCAGCCAGAATTTCCAGGTTCTCTACTCCTCGGACCCCGACAAGCGCGTTTTCAAAAAACGCGTACATGCCCAGATGTGGCTCAAGAACCCCGACAAGACCCTGCGAGCCGTCGGCTGCGCCTCCTTGGAGAAGAACGACATGTACCATAAACTGCACCACCACGGCCCGGCCTTCGAGTCGGAGTACGCCGCCTACCGCATCTATTTCGACAACAAGCAGACCGTCGACACCTACGGCAAGAAGCGTCCGCAGCTCGAGCTGGCCGAGACGATGTGGTATCCTTCGGACGAGCAGCTCTCCCGCGGCTACGGCCACGACAACCTGCGCGTCTTCGGGTCGGTGGGCGTGGGGACGCTCAAGGGCTGGGACGCCGAAAAGAGAAAGATGGTCCACATCACCGATTTCAAACGCCGCGAAGCGCGCATTCTGGCCGACGGACCCATCCGCACGGTGGTCGAAATGCGGGTCGAAGGGTGGCGCTACGGAGGGCGCGAGATCACGATGACCTCGCGCTACATTCTTTACGCCGGGCACGGCGACGTGCAGGTCGAAAACCGCATCGAGGGCGACTTCAGGGGACTGGTCTTCACGACCGGCGTGATGAAGATGGCCGAAAGCGAGGTTTGTAAGAACGATAACGTGATCGCCGCCTTCGGGCGCGACTTCCCCGAAAACGACACCGTGAAGTGGGAGCGCGAGAGCGTCGGGCTGGCCGTCGCCGTGCCGCAGAGGCAGATCGTTTCGCAGACCGACGACAAGACCAGTTACCTCTTCCAGCTCACACCCGATGCCCGCGGACGGATCGACTACGCGTTCGAGATGATCTGGCGCAAGAGCGAATGGCTCAAGGACCGCAGCGATACCGAATGCGTCCTGGGACTGATGGAGTCGGTGGGGGCGGCCCGGACCCCGGTCGTCGTTTCGCGGATCAGACAGTTTTGAGAAAAAGTGCATCGTTTGCGTCAAAAAATCCCTGTCCGATAAGCGGGGGCAGTGTACTTTTGTATACCTGAAATTGCGAAAATTTTACGTATACGAATAAAACCATCTCTCTTATGAACTTCAGACAAGTGACGATTTGCGCAGCCGCGGCGCTCCTGGCAGCCGCCGCAGGATGCCGCGCACACGCCCCGGCCTGCAACCTTCCGTTCGAGATGCCGCAGGTCGCCCGGCCCGCGATTCCTTCGAATGCGGTCAGCGTCGCCGACTGCGGCGGCTCGGGCGGCGGCGACGCGGGAACCGGCTATGCGATGACCCTCTCGGCCACGGCGGGTGTGCTCTCGTCCAACATCACGGGCCTGCCGACCAGCTGGGCTGCCGGCGACAGTACGTGGACGGCGACCGACGATACCGGGGCCGCCAGGTAGCCGGAAGGCTTCGCATGAAAGAGGCGCGGAACGTTCCGCGCCTCTTTTTTGCCGTTTGACCGTTGCGGAACCGGATTTGCAGGGGAGATGGTAAAAATGTAAATGGAATTTTGTATCTTTGCATGATATTTCGCTTGTAATGGCAGAAAACGAGAAAAACATACTGGAGAATATCGGAGAGCAGGAATACAAGTACGGCTTCACGACGGACATCGAAACCGAAACCATCGGCAAGGGTCTTTCGGAGGAGGTCGTGCGGCTGATCTCCGCCAAAAAGGGCGAGCCGGAGTGGATGACCGAGCGGCGCGTGGCGGCCTACCGCCATTGGCTGACGCTGGAGCCTCCGACCTGGGCCCACCTGACGATCCCCCCGATCGACTTTCAGGACATTATCTACTACGCGGCTCCCAAGCCCAAAAAGCAGCTCGGTTCGATGGATGAGGTCGACCCCGAGCTGAAGCGCACGTTCGACAAACTGGGCATCCCGCTCGAAGAGCAGATGGCCCTTGCGGGCGTCGCGGTCGACGCCGTGATGGACTCTGTGTCGGTCAAGACCACTTTCAGGGAGGTGCTGGCCGAGAAGGGCATCCTCTTCTGTTCGATCTCCGAGGCGCTGCGCGACTTTCCCGAGCTGGTGAAAAAATACCTCGGGAGCGTCGTGCCCTATACCGACAACTTCTACGCTGCGCTGAACGCCGCGGTCTTCTCCGACGGCTCGTTCTGCTACATCCCCAAGGGGGTGCGCTGCCCGATGGAGCTGTCGACCTATTTCCGCATCAACGCCGCTGGCACGGGGCAGTTCGAACGCACGCTGATCGTGGCCGACGAGGGCGCCTACGTGAGCTACCTCGAAGGGTGCACCGCGCCGCAGCGCGACGAGAACCAGCTGCACGCCGCCGTGGTCGAGATCGTGGTCGAGCGGGACGCCGAGGTGAAGTATTCCACCGTTCAGAACTGGTATCCCGGCGACAAGCAGGGCCGGGGCGGCATTTATAACTTCGTCACCAAGCGCGGCATCTGCCGCGAGAACGCCCGCCTGTCGTGGACGCAGGTCGAGACGGGTTCGGCGATCACGTGGAAATATCCGAGCTGCATCCTCGCGGGCGACAACTCCGTCGGGGAGTTCTACTCGGTGGCCATGACCAACAATTTCCAGCAGGCCGACACGGGTACGAAGATGATCCACATCGGCCGCAACACCCGCAGCCGCATCGTCTCGAAAGGCATTTCGGCGGGCCGGAGCGAGAACTCCTACCGCGGCATGGTCCGCGTGGCGAAGGGGGCGGAGAACGCCCGCAACTACTCGCAGTGCGATTCGCTGCTGATCGGCGACAAGTGCGGGGCGCACACCTTCCCGGTGATCGACGTGCGTAACCCGACGGGTGTGGTGGAGCACGAGGCCACGACCTCGAAAATCTCCGACGACCAGCTGTTCTACTGCAACCAGCGCGGACTCTCGACCGAGGACGCCGTGGGGCTGATCGTCAACGGCTATGCCCGCGAGGTGCTGGCCAAACTGCCGATGGAATTCGCCGTCGAGGCGCAAAAACTGCTGGCCTTGCAGCTGGAGGGCAGCGTAGGGTAGTTTGCAGTTTGCGTCTGCAATCCGGTCGCATGCGATAAGCCCCTCCCGAGGGAGGGGTTTAGGGTGGGGTCAGGCTTGCAAACACGGCGGAACGCCGTGGAAACGACCTGCGAGAGCGAAAAAAGGAAACGAGAATAATAGTAAGTTGATGATATGTTAAAGGTACATAATTTACACGCCTCGGTCGACGGCAAGGAGATTCTCCGGGGTATCGACCTCGAAGTCAGGGCCGGTGAGGTGCATGCCATCATGGGGCCTAACGGCTCGGGCAAGTCGACGCTGGCGTCGGTGCTGGCGGGCAATGAAAAGTTCACCGTCACCGAAGGGTCGGCCGAGTTTCTGGGCCGCGACCTGCTGTCGATGCCCATCGAGGACCGGGCGCGGCTGGGGCTGTTCCTGGGCTTCCAGTATCCGGTGGAGATCCCGGGCGTCACGATGGCCAATTTTATGAAGCTGGCCGTCAACGAGCAGCGCAAGTTCCGCGGCGAGGAGCCGCTTTCGGCCGCCGAATTCCTGAAACTCATGCGCGAGAAGAGCGCCGTGGTGGAGCTTTCGTCGAAACTCACCTCGCGGGCCGTGAACGAAGGCTTCTCGGGCGGCGAGAAGAAGAAGAACGAGATTTTCCAGATGGCGATGCTCGATCCGAAGCTGGCGATCCTGGACGAGACCGACTCGGGGCTCGACATCGACGCCCTGCGCATCGTCGCCACGGGCGTCACCAAACTCCACCGGGCGGACAACGCCACGGTGGTCATCACCCACTACCAGCGTCTGCTGGATTACATCGTGCCCGATGTGGTGCATGTGCTCTACAAGGGCCGCATCATCCATTCGGGCGACAAGTCGCTGGCCCTCAAGCTCGAAAAGGAGGGGTACGACTGGCTGATCAACGAATACGACAAGTGATGGAGACGATTCCCGACATCATCCGCGGGTTCCGCGCGGCGGACGGCGAGGTGCTCCGCATCGCCGGGGCCGAGGCCGAACCCTTTGCGGCGGTCGATCCCCGGCATCTGCGCGTGGAGGCCGCGGCGGGCGCTTCGGCGCGGATCGTCGTGCTGCATACCGCACCCGACGTGTCGTCGCTGACGCTGACGCTGGCCGAAGGGGCGCAGCTGGAGCTGACCGAACTGTTCACGGCCGAGGCTTTCGCCGAGGTCTCGGTGAAGCAGGCCGCCCATAGCCGCTGCCGCCTGACGACGGTGCTGCTGTCGAGCGCCAACGCTTCGTACCGCATCGACCTCGACGGTGCGGATGCCGAAAACGAGCTGGGCGGGGTGTTCCTCGCCGCGGGTGAAGAGCATTGCGTGCTGAAACTGCATACGGCGCACAACGTCGCCGACTGCCGCAGCGACTCCTACGTCAAGGGGGTCGCCGGAGGGCAGGCCGTGGGCGAGTTCTGCGGAATGGTCTACGTGGCCCCCGACGCCCAGCGCACCGACGCCCGGCAGCAGAGCCGCAACATCCTGTTGAGCCGGACGGCCCGCATCACGACCCAGCCGCAGCTGGAAATCTACGCCGACGACGTGAAATGCTCGCACGGCGCGACGGTGGGGCAGATGGATGCCGAGGCGATACTTTACATGCGCCAGCGCGGTTTGAGCGAAGCCCAGGCCCGGCGGTTGCAGATCGAAGGATTCGTCGGCGACGTGGTGACCCGCTGCGGCATCGAGCCGCTGTGCGGGGCGATCCTGGAACGGGCCGCGGCGAAAATCGAAACCCTGTGAGAAATGTTCGACGTTGAAAAAATACGGGAGGAGTTCCCGATCCTGCACCGCGAAGTCTACGGCAAGCCGCTGGTTTACCTCGACAGCGGGGCTACGGCGCAGAAACCCCGGACGGTGATCGAGACGGTCGATCGCCTTCACCGGGAGCTGAATGCCAACATTCACCGCGGGGTGCATTTCCTCTCGGAGGAGGCGACGGTGTTGTATGAAGCCGCCCGGGAGCGGATCGCGTCGTTCGTCGGGGCGGCCGAAAAGGAGGAGATCGTCTTCACGGCGGGCGCCACGGCGTCGCTCAACACGGTGGCTTACGCCTGGGGCGACGCCTTCGTCGGGGCAGGGGACAACATCCTCGTCAGCGAGATGGAGCACCACTCGAACATCGTGCCGTGGCAGATGCTGGCCGAACGCAAGGGGGCCGAAATCCGCGTGCTTCCGTTCGACGAGGCGGGAGCGCTGCGCACGGACCTCCTGCCGTCGCTCGTGGACGAACGTACGCGCGTGGTGGCCGTCACGCAGGCGTCCAACACGCTCGGCACGCGGCCCGACCTGCGGACGGTGGTCGCAGCGGCGCATGCCGTCGGGGCCGTTGTCGTTGTCGACGGCTGTCAGGGCGTGGTTCACGGCGGGGTCGATGTCCGGGCGATGGACTGCGACTTCTACGCCTTCTCGGGCCACAAACTCTACGGGCCGACGGGAATCGGCGTGTTGTACGGCAAGCGCGAACTGCTGGAACGGATGCCGCCGTTCATGGGCGGCGGCGACATGGTCGACACGGTGACGTTCGCGAAGACCACCTATGCCCCCGTGCCGCTGAAATTCGAGGCCGGAACGGCCAATTTCGTGGGCGCCATCGGACTGGGCGAGGCGGTGAAGTTCATGCAGCGGTTCGACCCTGCGGAGATCGAAGCCCACGAGGAGGCGCTGCTGCACCGCGCCACGGAGCGGCTGGAGGGGATCGGCGGACTGCGGATTTACGGCACGGCGCCCGGCAAGTGCGCCATTCTCTCGTTCAATGTCGAGGGGGTGCATCCCTATGATATGGGGATGATTCTCGACAAGCTGGGCATTGCGGTCCGCACGGGCCAGCACTGCGCCGAGCCGGTGATGGACCACTACGGGACGACGGGCATGTGCCGGGCCTCGTTCGCACTGTACAATACGCTTGCGGAGGCCGATGCGCTGGCCGCCGGGGTCGAACGGGCCGTGAAGATGCTGCGCAACTGAAAATTAAAAACTACTACCTATGTTCATCGTACTCGAAGGCTTGGACGGAGCGGGCAAGTCGACCCAGATCCGGATGTTGCGCCAGTTGCTCGCAGAACGTGGCGTGGAGAGCGAATACGTTCATTTTCCGCGTTTTGATGCGCCGGTCTACGGCGAACTGATCGCCCGCTTTCTGCGCGGCGAATTCGGCGGCGTGAACGAAGTCGACCCCTATCTGGTGGCCCTGCTCTTCGCGGGCGACCGGGCGGCGGCCGGCCCGCAGATCCGGGCGTGGATCGCCGAAGGCAAAGCCGTGGTCCTCGACCGTTACGTCTATTCGAACGTGGGTTTCCAGTGTGCGAAACTACCTGCCGGCGAGCGGCGCGACCGCCTCGCGCAGTGGATTCTGGACCTGGAATTCGGTTACAACGACCTGCCGCGCCCCGATCTGTCGCTGTTCCTCGACGTGCCGTTCGCCTTCACCGAACGAAAGCTCACGGAGGTCCGCGAGGGAGACGACCGCGACTACCTGCAAGGCAGCCGGGACATTCACGAAGACGCTCTCGACCTGCAACGGCGCGTGCGCGAGGTGTACCTCGCCGCCGCGGCGAAGGACGATTCGCTGCGTGTGGTCGATTGCAGCGATCCGTCGGGGGCGATGGGTTCGCCCGAACATAATTTCGAAAAAATACGGGCCGTGCTGGCCCCGATACTCGACGCGCGATGAGAAAGACCCGGACTTTCAAAATCGCGGCCAACGTCTGCCGGCTGATCCTCGCCTGCACATTCATCGTTTCGGGTTTCACGAAGGTGATAGATCCGTGGGGCACGGCGCTGAAGGTCAACGAGTACCTTTCGATCTACGGACTCGACTACCTGCAGCCCGGGGCGATGGTCTTTTCGATCTGGCTGTGCGGCGCGGAGCTGATGATGGGCTGCATGCTGCTGTTCAAGGTCCGTATCCGGCTGATTTCGATCTTCGCCGTGCTGTCGATGGTTTTCTTCACGCTGCTGACGCTGTTGAGCGCCACGCTCATCCCCGTCGAGGACTGCGGGTGCTTCGGCGAGGCGCTGAAACTTACCCCGTGGGAGACTTTCGTCAAGAACGTCGTGCTGCTGCCGATGGCCTTCGTGGTGTGGTGGCGTTACCGGCCCGACAAGATTTTCGCCTTCAAACCGCTGGAGATCGTGCTTACCTGCACGTTCTTCTTTCTGGCGATGTACCTCGGCTATTACTGTTACATCCACCTGCCGCTCGTGGATTTCCTGCCCTATAAGGTCGGGGTCAATATCCGCGAGGCGATGCAGGCTCCCGTCGTCGAGCCGGGCGAGTCGGAAACCGTGCTGGTCTACCGCAACAGGCGGACGGGCCGCGAGCGCGAGTTCTCGCTGGAAGACACCGAGTGGCAGGATGCCGAAAAATGGGGGTGGGTCGACACCCGCACCACGAGCGAAGTCCCGGCCGTGAGACCTCTTGTGAGCGAATTCGCCCTGCGCGACGCCGAGGGCGACGCCACGGAGGAGGTGCTGACGATGCCGGGGCGGGTTTACATGCTCTGCGTCACGGCTTTCGACCGCCTGCCGCGTTCGTGCGCACGGCGCATGGCCCGGCTTGCGGAGCGCGCCCGTGAGGAGGGTGCGCACGTGGTCTGCCTGACGCCCGATCCGCTTTACGGCGTCACGTGGCACGAGTTCGGCACGGTGGAGGTGCGGTGCTACAACATCGACGCCTCGACGATGAAAACCATGCTCCGCGCCGATAACGGGCTTGTCGTGCTGGACGACGGAACCATCACCTCTAAAAAGAACTGTCGCGATATTCGTCCGTAGGGGCATCCTGCGGGACGCTGGTATGAAAGTTGACGCCGGAAACGGTGTCAACTTTTTTCGTATGCGAATCATCCCCATTTTAGCGATCGCCCTGCTTGCCGGGGCGTGTTCCCGTAAGACGCCCGCACCTGCGGTGGTACGCCCCGTGAAGGTGGCGACGGCTGCCGGCGCGGGACTTATCGACAAGGATTTCGCCGGCATGGCTACTCCCGACGACGCTGTGAACCTCGCCTTCAAGGTGGCGGGGCAGGTCCTCGACGTGCCCGTTTCGCAGGGCGCGGGCGTGAAGAAGGGGGAGCTGCTCGCCGAACTCGACCCCCGGGACATCGAGTTGCAGGTCGCGGCGACCCGCTCGGCCTTCGAGGAGACCCGCTCGCAGCAGCAGCGCATGCAGCGGCTGCTGGAGCACGAGGCGGTGTCGCGGCAGGAGGCCGAAGCGGCCGCGACGCGCTATGCGCAGGCCCGCTCGACCTACGAGAACACCCTCGACCTGCTGAAGGACACCCGCCTGAAGGCCCCGTTCGCCGGGGTCGTCGAGCGCAAGTACGTCGATAATTTCGAACGCGTGCAGGCCGGACAGCCGATTCTCCGGCTGGTCAATCCCGTCACCTCGACCGTCCAGTTCACGCTGCCCGAAAACGCGCTGCCGCTGTTGCGGGACAGCTCCACGCGCTTTACCGTCGCGTTCGACAACTACCGGGGCGCGGCCATTCCGGCCCGCCTGAAAGAGTATGTCGAAACCTCGTCCGACGCCTCGGGATTCCCCGTGTCGCTGACTCTCGAAAACCCCGATCCGGCCCGTTACCGCATCTCGCCCGGCATGTCGTGCACGATCACCATGTTGAGCGCCGATCCCGTTCCCGATGCCGTGTCGCTGCCCGTTTCGGCCGTCTACGCCCCGGCCGGGGGCGGGACCTACGTCTGGATCGTCGGCGCGGGCGACCGCGTCATGCGCCGCGAGGTGACGCTCGGGGAGCTGTTCGGCCGCGACCGGGTGGTCGTCGACAGCGGCGTTGCGCCCGGCGAACGGGTCATCACGGCGGGCGTTTACCAGCTGCGCGAGGGCGAACGGGTCCGCATCTTAAACTGACGCCGCCATGAACCTGCCCGAATATTCATTGCGCAGCGCCAAGGTGATCTGGTTCTTCCTCGCCGTGCTGCTGGCGGGAGGCGCCCTGGGGTTCGCCACGCTGGGCAAGAAGGAGGATGCGGTCTTCGTCATCAAGTCGGCGTCGCTCGTCTGCTCCTATCCGGGGGCCACGCCGCAGCAGGTCGAGGAGCTTGTCACCGAACCCATCGAACGCGAGGTGCAGTCGATGCGCCGCGTGCATAAAATCACTTCGGAATCCTATTACGGGCTTTCGAAGATACAGGTCGAACTGGACCCGGCCACACCCGCCGCCGAAATTCCGCAACTGTGGGACGAACTGCGCCGCAAGGTGCTCAACGTCCAGCCGCGCCTGCCCGCGGGGGCTTCGGCGGTGACCGTCGCCGACGATTTCGGCGACGTGTACGGCATCTACTACGGGCTTTCGGTCGACGGAGGCTTCACCTGGTCCGAACTGCGCGACTGGGCGCAGCGGCTCAAAACGGCGCTCGTGACGGTCGACGGCGTGCAGAAGGTGGTCCTCTACGGCGAACAGACGCCCGTGGTGAACGTCTATGTCAGCATGGCGACGCTGGCCAATTTCGCCATCCGTCCCGAAACCATCGTCGCGACCATCGGCCAGCAGAATTCCATCGTCGACAGCGGCGAGAAGCAGGCCGGAAAACTCCAGATACAGATTCTCGAGGACGGGACCTACAAGACGCTCGACGACCTTTCGGACCAGCTGCTGATCTCCTCTTCGGGCAAACAGTACCGCCTGGGCGACATCGCCCGCGTCGAGCGGGGCTACGCCGAGCCGCCGCAGACGATGATGCGCGTCGACGGCCGCCGCGCCGTGGGCATCGGCGTCTCGACCGAGGAGGGCGTCGACGTGGTGAAGACCGGTGCGGAGATCGAATCCCTGCTGGCTTCGCTCACGCGGCAGATGCCGCTGGGCATGGAGCTGACGGTGCTCTATCCCGAGAACCGCATCGCCCGGGAGGCCAATTCCACGTTCATTCTCAACCTCGCCGAGTCGGTTGCGATCGTCATTCTGATCATCATGCTCGTCATGGGCTTCCGCGCCGGGGTGCTGATCGGCAGTTCGCTGCTCTTCTCGATCGGCGGCACGCTGCTCCTGATGCAGTTTCTGGGCGAGGGGCTGAACCGCACCTCGCTGGCCGGTTTCATCATCGCGATGGGCATGCTCGTCGACAACGCCATCGTCGTCACCGACAATGCACAACAGGCCATGCTGCGGGGCGTGGCACGCCGTAGCGCCGTCGTTGACGGAGCCAACGCCCCGCGGTGGAGCCTGCTGGGGGCCACGCTGATCGCCATATTCTCGTTTCTGCCGCTGTACCTCGCCCCCTCGTCGGTGGCCGAGATCGTCAAGCCGCTGTTCGTCGTGCTGGCCCTCTCGCTGCTGTTGAGCTGGGTGCTGGCCCTGACGCAGACGCCGCTGTTCGGCAATTTCATGCTCAAGGTGAAACCTGTCGCCGGCGATCCCTACGACACGCGCTTCTACCGCGCCTTCGACCGCCTGCTGGCCGCCCTGCTGCGGTGGCGGTGGGCCGTCACGGCGACGGTCGCGGGGCTGTTCGTCCTGTCGCTGGTCGTCATGGGGCTGATGCCCCAGAACTTCTTTCCGTCGCTCGACAAACCTTATTTCCGGGCCGACGTGCTGCTGCCCGACGGGTATAATATCCGCGATACGGAGCGTAATCTGCTCGCCATGGAGGAGTGGCTGCGCGCGCAGCCCGAGGTGAAGACCGTCTCGATGACGCTCGGGTCGACGCCGCCGCGCTATTACTTGGCCAGCAGCAGCGTCTCGATGCGTCCCAATTTCGGCAACATCCTCGTCGAACTGCACGACAAGCGGCAGACCGAGGCTGTCGAGGAGCGTTTCAACGCCTATGTCACCGCGAATTTTCCCGACGTGTGGCTGCGCTCGTCGCTCTTCAAGCTCTCGCCCGTGCCCGACGCGGCCATCGAATTCGGCTTCATCGGCGACGACGTCGACACGCTGCGCCGTCTCGCGGCCCGGGCCGAAGAGGTGATGTGGCACACCCCCGGAGCCGTAAACATCCGCAACGGCTGGGGCAACCGCGTGCCGATGTGGCAGCCGGTCTACTCGCAGATGAAGGGCCAGCGCATCGGCGTCACCCGCAGCCAGATGGCCCGCGGCATCACCATCGCCACGCAGGGCTACACGCTGGGCGAATACCGCGAGGGCGACCAGTTCATGCCGATCCTTCTGAAAGACGAGAACATCGGTTCGTATAACCTGACCAATTTGCAGGCCTTGCCGATCTTCAATCCTTCGGGCAAGGTCTTTTCGATCGAGCAGGCGACCGACGGATTCCGTTTCGATTTCCGGCCGGGCGTCATCAAGCGTTTCAACCGCCAGCGGGTGATGAAGGCCCAATGCGACCCGGGCCGCGGGGTCAACACCATGCAGCTTTTCGCCGCGCTGCGCGATTCGGTAGACCGCGCCGTGGTGCTTCCCGAGGGCTACTCGATGAAGGTCTTCGGCGAGCAGGAGAGCCAGCAGGAGTCCAACGAGGCGCTGGCCGAATACATGCCGCTGACGCTGGTGCTCATCCTCATCGTCCTGCTGTTGCTGCTGCGCAACTACCGCGAGCCGGTCGTCATTCTGCTGATGATCCCCCTGATCTTCATCGGCGTGGTGCTGGGACTGGCCGTCACGGGCAAGGTGTTCAACTTTTTCTCCCTGCTGGGGTTGCTGGGACTCGTCGGCATGAACATCAAGAACGCCGTGGTGCTGGTCGAGCAGATCGGCGTGCTGCGGGCCGCGGGCAAAGACCCCTACGAGGCCCTGACCTCTGCGACGCGCAGCCGTATCGTCCCGGTGGCGATGGCCTCGGGAACGACCATTCTGGGCATGCTGCCGCTGTTGTTCGACTCGATGTTCGGCGCGATGGCCGCCACGATCATGGGCGGACTGCTGGTCGCCACGCTGCTGACGGTCTGCGTCCTGCCGGTGGTCTACGCGCTGTTCTACAATATCCGCAAGCCATGAAGATAACAGTTTCGATAATCGCCCTTTGGCTCTGCGTCCCGGCGCTGGGGCAGACCTCGCTCGCCGACTACCGCGCTGCCGTCGCCGATTACAGTTGGCAGCTGAAGATCGCCGCCTCGAAGAGCAATGCGGCGGCCGAGACGGCGGGGCAGGCCCGTACGGGCTACTTGCCGCGGCTCGCGATGGACGGCAGTTTCACGGCGACCGTGCGCCATTTCGACGGCGTGGAACGCTGGACGTTCAGCCTCCTGCCGCAGCTGGTGCAGACCGTCTACGGCGGCGGTGCGGTGCGGGCCGCGGCCCGGCAGGCCGAACTGGGCTACGGCATCGCGCTGTGCGACGAGGAGTTTTCGCGCCTCGACGTGCGCTATGCCGCCGACTACGCCTACTGGAACCTCTCGGCCGTGGAACTCTATGCCGCCTCGATGCGGCAGTATGTCGTGATCATCCGTTCGCTCAAGGAGGTCGTCGACCGCCGCTTTTCGGAGGGCTATATCGCCAAGGGCGACGTGCTGATGATCGACGCACGGTTGAGCGAGGCCGAATACTCGCTCGTGAGCGCCGAGCAGAGTTACGAGGTCGCGCTCCACAACTTCAACATCCTCCGCGGAACCGACGCCGCGCTCGGCGTACAGCTCGCGCAGGGCATCCGCGACTCGCTGCCGATGCCCGGACGGGTCGTGGCGGCCGAGGCGCTGGAGCGGCGTCCCGACTATGCCGCCGCACGGCTGCGCTCGGAGCAGGCCGAGGCGGGAATCCGGGCCGTCCGCGCGCCGTTCAATCCGCAGTTGAGCGTGGGTGTCGGCGGCATGTGGCAGCCCTATTACTCCAACAGCACGGGGGCGACCTACGTCGACGGATCGGCTTTCGTGAAACTCTCCGTGCCGATCTTCCACTGGGGCGAACGCCGCCGGGCCGTGGGGGCCGCGCGCGCCGTGCAGTTGCAGCAGGAGTGGAACGCCGCGCTCGTGCACGACGACATCGTGCGCGAGGAGATGAACGGCTGGACGGCCCTCGTGCAGAGCCGCGCGCAGGTCGACGCCTCGGAAGAGAGTCTCCGCATCGCGGGCGAGAACCTCTCCATCAGCACCTATTCCTACGGCGAAGGCCTGGCGACGATCCTCGACGTCCTGCAAGCCCAGTTGAGCTGGATTCAGCTCTATTCGAACGCCATCCGGGCGCATTACAACTATGCCGTGGCGGTGTCGGACTACCAGCGCATCACGGCGCAATAGAAAAACGGCGGAGAATCTCTCCGCCGTTTTTTCCTGCCGCCGGGCGTTCTACGCCTTCGCCGGCTGGGTGCTGACCACCGCGATTTCGCGCGACACGGGTGCGATCCTGCGCAGCATCTGCACCATGCCGCAGTACTTTTCGTGTGTCAGTTCCAGTGCGCGGCCGACCTTCGCCTGGTCGTCTTCGGAGCTGCATTCGACGTTGTAAACCACATGGAACGAGCGGTATACGCTTTCGGATTGAACCGTCTCGGCGGATAAATCGCCCGAATAGCTGATTTCGAAGCGTTTGGGCGTGATGCGCTCTTTCTGCATGATCATCAGCGCCGTCTGGGCGGAGCATTGCGCCGCGGCGTAGAGCATCAGGGTCTTGGGATTCATTGCGTCGCATCCGGTGCCGTTTTCGGTCCGGAATTTCCCGTTTCCGGACATCTGTAAAGTTACTTTTTCAATCATGGATTTCGGTTTTTGTGTTCAACAATGACCCGGGGGCAAATTCCGTTCCTTTGGTAGTGTGCGGATGGGCAAAAATTCGTATATTTGCCCGTATTTAGTGAAACAATGCATATGCGAAAATTCCGGATTTCATTGCTGACCCTTGCCCTTGCGGCGTGCGCCTTCGGCGCGCAGGCTGCCGGGCCTGAAATAGAGACCCTCGCGGGGCGCGCCCGCGACCTGTTCGATTACGGCCGCTGGAGCGACGCCCGGCAGGAATTCCTGCGCGTCAGGGCGGTGCTGACGCCTTCGGACCGCCTGCTGGCCCAGGAGGCGGATTTTTACCTGGCCGCCTGCGCCGTGGAGCTGGGCAGCCCCGATGCCGAAGGGGCCTTGCGCGAATTCGCGGAGCGTTATCCCGAATCGGTCTACGCCAACGACGTGCGTTTCGCACTCGGTTCGTTCTACTGCGCCGCGGGGAACATGGAAAAGGCCCGCGAGGCTTTCGCGCAGACCGATTACAAGGCGTTGAGCGCGCCGCGCCGCGAGCAGTACGACATCCGCATGGGCTACGTCGCGTTCGCCGGGGGCGACTACCGGAAGGCGTACGACTATTTCGACCGTATCGGCAGCCGCAGCGAATACGCCGATCACGCCCGTTACTACAAGGCCTATATCGACTACGCCGAAGGGCGTTACGGCCGTGCGAAGCAGGCCTTCACGGCGCTTCTGCGCAGCGACGCCTACCGCGACGTGGTTCCCTATTACCTCATGCAGATCGAGTTCCGCGAGGGCAACTACCGCTATGTGGTCGAAAACGGCGAGACGCTGGCCCGCCGGGCCGTTCCCGAGCGGCGCGCCGAGCTGGAGCGCGTGGTCGCCGAATCGTGGTTCCGGCTGGAGGATTTCAACAGGACGCTGGAGCACCTCGCGGCTTTCCGGAAGGCCGGCGGGGAGATGGACCGCGACGCCAGCTACCTGGAGGGCTTCTCGCTCTACCGCACGGCCCGCTATGCGGAGGCCGCGGAGTGGCTGCGCAAGGCGTGCGGCGCTGAAGACGCGCTGACGCAGAACGCCTCCTACCACCTGGCCGACTGTTACCTGCGCGCCGGGGACAAGGAGTCGGCGATGCAGGCTTTCGCGATGGCTTCCGACGAGTCGCTCGACGCGACGGTGGCCGAGGACGCGCTGTTCAACTACGCCAAATTGCAGTACGAACTGGGCGGCGGCGCCTTCAACGGCGCGATCAACGTGCTGACGCGCTATGTCGAACGCTATCCTTCGTCGCCGCGTGCGGAGGAGGCCCGTGCGCTGCTGATCGCCGCTTACTACAACTCCCGCGACTACGATGCCGCGTACAGGGCCATCAAACAGATGCCCTCGGGCGACGCCGACATCCGCGCGGCGTTGCAGAAGATCACCTATTTCCGCGCTCTGGAGGCCTACAAGGCGGGCGACATGCGTGCGGCGCAGCGTTACCTCACGGAATCCGCCGCGGTGAACGTCAGCCCCAAGTACACCGCGCTGAATGCCTTCTGGCAGGGTGAAATCGCCTTCGCACAGGGCGACTACCCGGTGGCGGCGGCCAAATACAACGCCTACCTGAAGCGTGCGCCCCGCACCGAGCGGGAGTATGCGCTGGCGTGGTACAATCTCGGTTACTGCGCCTTCGACCGCAACGACCTGGGGCAGGCGCAGGCTTCGTTCCGAAAGTTCCTCGCCGCCTGGTCGCCGCGCGACCGTTACCGCGCCGACGCCTACAACCGGTTGGGCGACGCGGCCTATTCCGACCGCCGTTTCGAGGAGGCCGTGGGGGAGTATGACAAAGCCATCGCCCTGGCGACGCCCGAACAGCAGTACGCCCGCTACAAACGGGCCGTGACGCTCGGCATCCTGGGCCGCACGGACCAGAAGCAGCAGGCCCTGCGGCAGATCGCCGCTTCGGGCGGCGACTATGCCGACGAAGCCTCCTACGAGCTGGGACGCAGCTACATCGCGCAGGAGAAGTATGCCGAGGGCGCCGCGCAGCTCGAAAAGTTCGTGGCCGCCTATCCGTCGTCGCCGCGCTGCACGCAGGCGCTGTCCGACCTCGGGCTGGCCTACCTGAATCTGGGCGACAAGCAAAAGTCGCTCAAGTATTACGATCGGGTGATCGGGGCGTCGCCCCACTCCTCGGAAGCCAGGGGCGCGATGCAGTCGATCCGCGAGATCTACGTTTCGCAGGGCGACGCCGACGCCTATTTCGACTACGCCGCCAAGGCCGGACTGGAGAGCGACCTGACGGCCCTTTCGCGCGACTCGCTGTCGTTCGCCGCGGCACAGAAACTCTACCTCGACGGACAGCAGGAGGCTGCCGCGAAGTCGCTGCGCAGCTATGTGCAGAGCTATCCGAAGGGGTATTACCTGACCGACGCGCTCTACTATTTGAGCGACTGCTACCTCCGCTCGGGCGAGCGCGGGGAGGCCATCGAGACGCTCACGGCGCTCGCCGACCGGGGGACGACCCAGTACACGGTCGCCGTGCTGGAGAAGCTCTCCGAGATGACTTATGCCGACGAACGCTGGGACGAGGCCGCCTCGGCCTACCGCCGGCTTTACGACGCCGCGCCGACCAAAACGGGCCGCGAGGAGGCCATGAAGGGTTATGTGCGTGCGACGGTGGCCGGGGGCGACGGGGCGAAGATCGCCGCGATGGCCGCCGACGTCTGCGGGCACGACGATGCGGGGGCCGCGGCGCTCCGCGAAGCGAAGTACGCCTGGGCCGGGCAGCTGCGCGCCGAAGGCCGCCGCGACGAGGCCGTGAAGCTCTACCGCGAACTGGCGAAGGACGTGCGCACGAAAGAGGGTTCCGAGGCTGCCTATTACGTGATTGAATCCACGTTCGGGAGCGGCGACATGGACAAGACCGAAAAGGAGGTCTTCGCCTTCTCCGAACGGGAGCCGCAGGCCTACTGGCTGGCCAAGGCCTTTATCCTGCTGGGCGACGTGTATGTGAAGAAAGGGGATAATTTCCAGGCCCGGGCAACGTGGCAGAGTGTCGCCGACGGTTATTCGCCTGCCGACGACGGCATCGTGGACGAAGCGAAGGCGCGAATCGCAAAACTCAACTGACGATGAAGAAGATGCTGATAGTGGCCGCCCTCGCGGCGGTGCTGCCGCAGTTGGCTGCGGCGCAGGTCGAAAAGCAGGTCGAAGTGACCAAGGCCTATGTCCCGAAGGTGGAGAGCGCCTCGAAACTGGCCGTCCAGCCCGACATGACCGACACGGCGCGCATGCGCCCCGAAATCGACTACACCATTACGCCGCTGTCGTTGCGCACGACGCTCTCGCCGCGTCCGATCCGCCCCGCGACGGTGACCTACTGGGAGTTCAACCGACCGCTGCCCTTCTACCTGAAGGCCGGGGCGGGGTATCCGCTCAACTCGGTGCTGGACTTCTACGCCTCGTCGCAGAATCCGTCGACGGGCTACGTTGTGGGGTACGTCAACCACGAGGGGCGGTACGCCGATATTAAAAACGATTTCGGGGTGAAGAACAATTCGACGCGGATGTTCAACCGCATCGGGGCCGCCGCGGGCAAGTATTTCGGCCGGCACATCCTCGAAGGCGACATTTACTACGACAACCGGATGTATCACCGTTACGGGGCCTGGGCCGACGGAGACGGCGCGGGTCTCGGGATCGGGGGGATGAACGACTACGGCGATGCGAACGTCGCGGTGCGTTTCGGAGACAATTTTCAGGACCTGAGCCGCACGAACTTTGAAATAGCCCTGCGCGGGGGGATGTTCTTCGACCACTCCGAGTGGCCGGATTACGGCGACAAGGCCCGGCAGACCGCACTCGGGGCCAGGGCGAAGATCGCCCGGGGATTCGGCCGCAGCAGGTTCTCGCTCGAAGCGGGATACGAATTGCGGTCCGGGCAGAAATCGCTGGAGGGCAGCAGCCAGCAGCTGATCCACGCCGCCCTGCGCTACGGTTTCGCCGGCGGGGTCGTGCGCTTCGACGTGGGGGCCGACTACTACCGCGACCGGACCGAGTTCGAAGGAGAACCCTCGAACCTCGTGAAGAGTGAAAATTATGTCATTCCTTTCGCCCGGCTCGATTTCAATCTCGGAACGCCGGGGCTGAAACCCTTCTTCGAGGCCGACGGCGCGGTGACGCCGAACGACTTCCGGGCGCTGACGCTGGAAAATCCCTATGTCGCCTCCTCGACGTGGCTCGACAAAAGTTCCGTGGACTACAATTTCCGTCTCGGACTGGGCGGCAGTCTCTGGCGCGGCCGCTTCGACTACCGTGTCTACGCCGGGGTGTCGGTCCGCGACAACCATCTTTTCTGGACCACGTACCGGAGTTTGTCGGACGATCCTGCTTTTTCGGAGGTTTTTCAGGGCGTTCTGGTCCCTGTGATGGCGCGGCAGACCGTCACTTCGTTCAACGGCGAGATCGAGTTCCGGCCCGTGAGCGCGCTGAAATTCGACCTGGGCGTGCACGGCTACCTCTATAACGACGAGACGGACCTGAAAAACGGCGCTCCGTCGTTCGCCGGGAACGTGGGCGTCGCCTACGAGGGCCGCAAGGTCTCGTTCGGGGTGAAGGCGCTGATGCAGGGCGTGCGCCGCTGGACGGTGATCGACCTTTCGGCTACGACCGACGCTTCGGAACCGGTCTGTGGTCCGTCTTTCGAAGCGCCCTTCGGCGTGGACCTGCGGGTGAATTTCGACTGGAAGGTTTCGGGCCGCGTGACGCTCTTCGCCGAGGGCCGCAACCTCGTCAACCGCCGCCTGTACGAATACCCCTGGTATCCCGAACTGGGAGCCAATTTCACGGTGGGCGTCAAGGCCAATTTCTGAAACCGTTTCCGCCGGGAGCGGTTTTCCGGAACGGGGGCTTTTTCGAAAAGCCCCCGTTTTTTTGCCCCTCGCGAAAGACGACAATTCGTTTAATTGATGATCATTTTCGGCTGTCGGGAAGAACCGACCGGAAATTTCGCTATATTGGAGCGAATTTAATTCACACGACTATGAAACATACAATGCCCGAGCTTCCCTATGCACCGGAAGCGCTTGCTCCGAAGATGAGCAAAGAGACCTTCGATTACCACTATGGAAAGCATTTGCAGACTTATGTGAACAACCTGAACAACCTGATCGCGGGGACGCCTTACGAGGAGATGCCGCTCGACGAGATCGTTCGCAAGGCCGATGGGGGCATTTTCAACAATGCCGCCCAGGCCTGGAACCATACCTTCTTTTTCCGGATGCTGACTCCCGCGCAGCAGCCGATGCCCGCGAAACTGGCCGCCAAACTCACCGAGGCGTTCGGTTCGGTGGAGGCTTTCAAGGAGCAGTTCACCAAGGCCGCCGTGGGGCTGTTCGGCTCCGGATGGGCGTGGCTGGCGATGGACAAGGCCGGGAAGCTGTCGATCGTCGCCAAGCCGAACGCCGGCAACCCGATGACCGACGGACTGCGTCCGGTGATGACCGTGGACGTTTGGGAGCACGCCTATTACATCGACTACCGCAACCGTCGTCCCGATTTTCTGGCGGCGTTCTGGGAGCTGATCGACTGGCAAAAGGTCGCCGACCGCTGCATCCCGAAGCGGTACAAGTGCACGGCCTGCGACTACGTCTACGACCCGGCGAAGGGCGATCCCGAGACGGGCATCGAGCCGGGGACGCCTTTCGAGGAGATTCCCGACGACTGGACCTGCCCGATCTGCGGACTCTACAAGACTGACTTCGAGGCTGTCGAGGAATAAACGAAAAACCTCCGCGTGCAAACGGCTGACTGTTTTTGAGATACCGTTCTGTAAATCAGGACGGTATTTTTATTGAAAAGAGGAAGGGTTACGAATTGGTGACGGAAGTCTTACATTCTGTTGCACCCTTATACAATAAATCCAAGAACTCACGACAAAGATAGTTAAAATATTATACATAAGCAAATTAACGAATAGAAAAGCATTAAGTACTATTTAAGCATATCCAACTTGGATATGCTTTTTTGTGCTCCGAGCGGGTTGATTATTTAGTTGCCTGTTTTAACTAAATTATTGCTATCGGGATGTTTCCTATCATTGCATCGTCTAACCAACGATCACTGTAATGAAGCCATTAAAAGGTAATCCGACTCTGCGTTTGTTACGTCTGGTATTGCGACGATTCAATCGTCTCGAACTACTGATCCAAAACAATTCTCGACCTTTACCCGATGACCTGATCGACACTCCGGCAGTCCGCATGCTTACCCGGATGTCCGACCGTACCCTCTCCCGTCGTCGAAGCGACGGCACGATCCCTTATGTCAAGCACGGCGGCAAAATCTATTACAGCAGATCGCGCGTTCTCGAAGCCCTCCGGAATGAACCCAACACCACATCAACCAATAAAGTAAAGAAGTCATGAAAAAGATGATTCTTATCGAGCGAAGCAAATTCGCTCTGCTCGTTCGCAGCCACATGAAAGCCTCGAACATGCTCCTCGTATTGCAGCATGTCTGCCGGGAGCGTCGTATTTCTCTTTCGATGACGCAGGAGGAAGTCTGCCAGCTCATCCGACTCGATCCGGATTTCGTCGAGAAATACAAACGTCGCGGGAAACTCTGTCCCGTCGAGGATCAGGATGGCAAACAATACTACAATGTACTGGATTTCATCAATCTGAAAGACATGCAGGAGAGTAAGCGTATTTTCTATCAGACAATGGAACAGGCAGTGCCGGATACGGCGATTACGATTGATCGGGAATAACCAATCAAATTCAACGAGGCTGCCTAACAAATTTTAGACAGCCTCGCTTTTTTATAACTTCGGCCCTTTGGCCTTCATGTTCGTCGCGGACCGCACGAGAAGAATATGATTGCGAATAAAGTCCGATTCGGGCGGAGGCACGACGTGCTCCCGTTCTTTCGGAGGTTCTTCTTGGTTCCCGGATGCCGCAGAAAGCGGCTCTGACTTCGACGGTCTGACGACCTCGTCCACCACCTCCGCGTTTTCGATCTTCAGCCCATTGCCGTTATCTGCTGTTTTCGCCTGCATCTCCTGCTGCTTCTGTGCGATGTCGAGCTGAATCTTCCGAGTCAGCGAC